>LKMJ01001226.1_pt1 | contig 22262 bp, 24 predicted proteins | sample 643391 | NCBI WGS metagenome assembly LKMJ01 (sample SAMN04112250, study PRJNA286221) | soda lake metagenome | biome: soda lake; feature: Kulunda Steppe; material: water; isolation source: sample PL-Br10 brine of Picturesque Lake | place: Russia: Kulunda steppe | collected 2010-07
AACGCTTATTAGTGATATTGATTCTGAAGCAAAAGTATTACATCATGAAGTTTCTCAGAATACAAATAAGACAAAAGATAAACATATTATGTTGACAAAAGGAGCTTATGAATTAAGTAATCCAGAAGTTCCTTATGAAATTGAAGGTCCACGAAAATTACATTCTCGCCTCATAACACAAAATAATAAATTAGCTATCAAATCACACCTTCAAGAACTTGAAGAACATAATTTTAGTGAAAAAAATTCTCTACTATCGATTGAAGAAATCAATCACGAAACAAATGTCACTGTGGATGATTTAACAATCCAACCTCAAAAAGAAAAAGCAAAAGAAATGATTAATCTGATTAAATATTCATATAGAGCATATAATGTGGAACGACCGATTTTCTTTATTAAAAAAGGGAATTGGAGAAATAGAAATCCAGATAAAGATATTATTAATGAATTACAGAGTGTTTTAGACTCTAAAGATATTAACACACAAGCATGTTATAAAACAGCATTTCTTGCAACACATGCTTTACGGTCTCAAACAAATATAGATAAAGATAGAATATCTTATTGTGAAGGAATGGCTGTACCAAAGTATGGAGGCATACCAAATCAACATGCGTGGTTAGAAGTGGATAATCAAGTTATTGAGTTGACGTGGCAATGGAGTGGCCCGAATCCATCATCAAGTCTATATTATGGAGTCCAAGTTTCTTGGAAAAAAGTTTACTCGAAAATGATGGACCGACCAACATATTCTTCTGTTTTTATGCCTGATGAAGAATATTATTCACAACCAGCCGTACAAAGAGCGATTCAAGAATTTCGTGATAAATAACGTTAAATAATCTTTATTAATTGAAAGTCATGTTTCTATATTATTCTTTATTCGTTTAAGTTTATTTTGTTTATGTTTAAATACAATATCGCTGGTTTTAATGGCTGAATTTTCTGTATATCCTAGTTCGTTAACCATGTAATTTATACACTTTTCTTTTATATCTTCTGTTGGCGTATTTTTGGGAGGGTTTTGCCAATTAAGAGGGTTCAAATTATTGTGTTCATGAAATACATCTTCCCAATTGTATGTTTCTAATATTGTAGATATTACTGGAGCTTCCCTTAGCGGAATATCTTCAACTTCAAAGTCTTCATCCCTTTGTTTCCATAAGTATTTATTCAATGGTTTAATTATTTGTTCACGTCTCATATTGCGAACTTTTTTATTGGGTTCTGAATCACTTTTATACATTGAACTTGTTGTTCCTAAGTATGTTTTTTCAAATTCTTTTAGTATTAATTCATCACATTTTTCCATTTCTTTATCTTCCCATAGATATAAATTATTTATATACTGTGATATTGATTTTTCAGAGGCTTTTCTTTCTGAAAGTATTGATTCAATAATATCTTTTTCTTGTTGTTCAAAGATATATTCTTTAACTTTTAGTACTCTATTTTCAAATGAATTTATTTCTAACTCACTAAATATCGGTGCTTCTGATAATCCTTTAACGAGCATATTAAGAACATCATCAGGTAAATAAACATCATCCTCTATATTTTGTTTATTGTCATCATAAAACATAGCTCTTAATATATCTCGTGTATAGGTTACAGGAATACCAAATGTACCATCATCATCTTTTACTTCAATATCAAATTCATCAATTGGTTTTCTACCATCAGGTGTTTCTATATAACCTCTATCAAGTAATAGAGCTACTTCTACTAAAGATAAATCTTTTTCTTCTCTAAGAGATAATCTTGTTACAATAGTATATAAAGCAACGGCTTCTATTACATGCGGAGCAAATTCAATATCATTTACTATTAATGAATCTCTTATATTGTGTTCTTTTTGTTCACTCGTAATTTCTTTTCGTATTAGTTTTGATTCATCTTCTATGCTTGTAAGATAGTTAATTTCATATTGTAATATTCTTCTTTTTATAGCTTTTAATGGGTCAAAGCTATGGATTTTCGTTAGTTCATTTTCTGGATTTCGAATTTGTCCTTCTTGGGATTTGGATTTTATTTTTTGAATTAAATCTGGATTTGATATGAATACGGGTACAGTATCAACATCAAACCCAATTTTTTTATCTATTTTCGCATGCCCTTCATCAGGTATATTTAAGAGATGCGTTAGTATATCTGCATGTTTAGTTGCATCTTCTACGACTGTTAACCCATTATTACCTTGCGATAAAACTCCGTCGTAACTAAATGCTTGAGGATTTTTTCTTCCACGAGAATCTAACATCTGAAACATTGATGGCATCCATGCACCCATTAACCTTTCTTTTATACTCCCATCATCTTCGGCTGTAAGTATACCTATTCCTTTTGTTTCGTCTAATATGTATCGTCGTACTCTAAAGTGTTTTTCGTCCGTGATGCTAGAGAATAAATTATCTATGTTTTCTTTCTCGTAGTATTTTTTAATTGTATTATATGCTTCCTGACTAAATGGGTCTAATTCTACATTTAGTTGCAAGTCAGAATTTATCTGTTTCTTAATTTTCATTCTAGATTCTTTAGGTAGTACGCTGAGTGGATTTGATTGAACTGGACTAGTAAACCACTCTGATTCATCTACAATAGTATCTTGACTACTTGAACCATAGGATAAGCCACTGTTTGTTGCGTTTAATGACGATATATTCCATTCTATAGTATATTTTTTACCTTTTTCTGTTTTAGAGTATTCCTTGAGTCCATTTATTAAACAGCGTTTTAGTTCAGATTTTCCTGTTGCTGTAGGTCCTGAGAATAGAATTATCTTTTGCATTCTTTGATTACTATTTACAATTACGCGTAGGTCTGTTACAAATTTGTTTAGTTCATCTGTATTTCCTAGAACAGCATGCTCTCCATCATTAGCAGGGTCATCAAAGAACACATATCTCTCTTTTTCCTCACCATTCTCGAAAACTTTTCTTTTTCCAAAGTGTTCTATAGCATCTAATAGATATTTATGCGCAGTCCGACCTATAAGAGGGTCATCAAACAAGGCCGTAACAAACTGTTGTATGGTTTTAGGTCTATCTACGGATTTGCTAAGTTCCTCATTCGCGGAATTTATTATTTCATTTGTTTTTTCTTCACTTGTCATTTTTATTTACTCACCTATTGTCTATTTCTTGTTTTGCAACGATTGCTCCAGCAAATTCAAGAACGTCTTTTGCACCTTTTCGTGAATATCCTTTATCTGTGAGGGCTTTAATCCAGTTATTTGAGTCATCTTCTTCCTCAATATCTCCACTACTAATTAATGCACTGAAATTAATATTATGCTTCTTTTCTTGCCATATTTTCTTTTCAAGGGCACGCTGTAATCGTTCATTATCTGTTGGTTCGAAAGATTCCCCTCGTCTTGCTCTTCTAGACACCCAGTTAGATACTTCTTGTCGGAAATCGTCTTTTCTATCTTCAGGTATATCTAATTTTTCTTCAACAGAACGAAGGAATACTTCATCAGGGTCCTTTGGTTGTCCTGTTAATTCATCATCAACAGTATCATCATCAATGTAAGCCATTACATGGTCTAAGTATTTTTCACCTTGATTTTTAATTTCTTCTGGGTCATATGCAAGGGCCTCACGAACATCTTCTACAGCACGTTTTTCATATTCATTTCGAACAAGCTCAAGATAATTCATATATGTCTCTAATTTATCTTGACGCACACTACCACGATTACCAAGATTATCTTCCAAATAATCTAGAACTGTTAGTGGGAATAGATTTGTTTCTTCCTGTTTATCTAATGAATTTAATGTTTCATCCATTATTGCAGATGCAACTTCGTCACTGGTAACACGAGATGATACACCAAACATACCTTCTTTATTTTCTCCTTGTTTCAAAGCTTCTTCTCGAAGTTTTTCAACATCAATATCATCATCACCAGTTCCATTGTAAGCTAGTGCCTTTTGAATCATTGTTATGGTTTGGCTTTGTGGTTCATATATCCGCGTTAATACAGCGAATAATGAGGTCATGTCTAATGTATGAGGTTCAACGTGAACTTCAGGAATATCTGCGTTGTTGATATGTTTTCGATGAATACCAGATTCGTTTTCATATGAAAGTATGTATGGGAAATCAATACGTTCTGTTCTATCCATAAATGCTTCCATCTTGTCATCATCAACTTTGTCTTGGTACTCTGGTAGATTTGTTCGACCAACAATAACTTGGTCAATATCTATACGAGGATTATTTTTTGGTTTAATTGTTTTCTCTTGCGAAGCATGTAAGAAGTCATATAAGAATTCTCTCTGTAATTTCAGAAGTTCTTCACCAGAGAATAATCCTCTATTAGCATTACAGAATGCCCCACCATAATCAAATGCTCTTGGGTCTGATTCTCCATAGATAGCAAGTTTAGAATAATTTACGTCTCCTGTTAGTTCTGTCTCATCCTGATTCTTTTTATCTTTAGGTTCGAATGTCTCTATACACTGCCTTTTATTTTCATTGGCTGTTAATCGTACAACTTCTATATGATTTTCCAGTACTTTCTCTAAATCATCATCGTAATGAGATAATAACTTATCCATATAGAATTCACTTTCAGGGTCTAATTCTTGTTCATTCTTTATAGTATATGGAGCAGATAGATTATTATTTATATCATCAATAATCTGTTCTCTCTGAGAATGTGGTAATAATACTAATGGGTCTTGATTCATTGGGCTTCGGACCTTATCATCAGCTTTATCTTGGTCATGTATGATATCACATAAGTCAACCCATCTAAATGTATACATTCTACCTTCGTCTGTTAGTGTATAGTGTTCAAAATAGGACCTAACTGTTTTATCAAATGCAGATTTACCGCTTCCTACAGGCCCAAGTAACAATTTGATACGTTTTTCAGGACCTAATCCACGCGCACCTGATTTTATCTTGTTTACGAACGAGTGAATTGATTCGTGAACTTCTTTCCCAAAGAAAATGTTTTCTCCATCATTCAATGGGTCTTCAGAAACCATTTTATATTCAACTACATTCCATTCATCATTATATTCTGAACCATAGTAGTCAAACATATCTGATAGTCTTTGATGTGCAGAACGCGTTATTTCAGGGTTATCTACAACTTCATTTAAATACCACCTGTAATCTTTGGATTTACGTAAATCCTCTGGCATCTGTTCCTTGTATTCTTTACTTAATCTACCAAGTGTGTCGCTGGTACTCATACTATTTATCTAATAATAATATATTCATCAACATTGATAAAGCTTACTCGGATTAATCAAAATTATTGTATAGTTATTTTACTGTAGAAGAAAATATACTGTTATAGATATAATACTAAAATATGACTGACTTGTATTCTCTGTTATATTCAACAGGAGGTGCGATTATAATTGGAGCCATCATAGGTTCTGTCGCAAGACGAATGGCAAATGTAATCGCTTTTATTACAGGTATTCAGATTGCATTCTTTACGTATCTTGATTATATTAATATAATCGATATTAACTTTGACGCATTTACAAAAATTATAGATACAATACGTGAATTATTCACAACATTACGGTTCCCTGACAATGTAGAAGCTATGGAAGTGTATAGTGCGGGAGGTATAGTGAGTGGTTTTCTATTTGGATTAATTATAGGATTTTATAGAGTTTAAGACTCTTTTTTTATAACCATTCGTCTGGTTTTGTATCATAGTCGATTTCATCTGCTTTAATGTCTTCGTAGCTGGTTTCTTTTTCTGTAATTCTTTCACCATTGTATGATATTAAAACACCTTCTTCTATATTATCTTCTTTTTTAATTGTTTTTAGATGCACAGGTCTACCCCATAGTTCAAATATCTTCTTTAGAACTTTTTTAGCTTTCGTCAGATTCATTGGGACGCCATTATACTGATGTTTAAGTAGTAGATGTCCTGAATTGTTATAATTTTTATCTGCGGCAACGACTTTAGGTTTCCCGCTATTTGTTATCTGTAAAAGCAATTTTTTCTTTACAGATTCTAAATCTGTTCCTGAAACTTCCATTTTTCCTGTCTGAGGATTATGTTCGTATGCAAAGTATTTTTGGTCTGTTATAAATTCTTCTGTGAGGAAGGCATCTATAAATGTAATATCATTATGCGTCTCTCTAATTTCTCTCATTTTTGCCCACCCTCTTTCATAGTCAACATCTTCTAATGCGTCTTCAATACTATCATATTTTTCATCATCAAACATATATCTAGATATAGCCTTTAATTCTTCTTGAGAGATAGATAATATAAATCCTCTGTTCTGGTTTCTAAGTAACGAATAATTTCTTTCATATGGTACAGACATATCTCTATTTTCATCTAATATTTCATTTACTTCTTTTATATTAATAACTTCACTGAAGTTTCTCCATGTTATACCTTTTACTCTTAGTAATTTATCGATAACTTCTTTTCTATTAACCTCGTTTTCGATATATTCCCATAATTCTTTTCCAATTTTATATGGATTAAATCCAGGTGAAGCTAATACACTTGATTGTTTATCGGCGTATTGTATAATTTCATCTGGTTGTGCATACGCTTCATTTGCCATGATAATAGACTCCCAAAATGCAGCCCAACCCTCATTCATTATTTTTGTCCGTGCTTGAGGTGCAAAGTAATATGCTTCTCTCCGAAGCATTTTCAATATTGATTTTTGCCAATCTTCGTAGTCTTCTGCCTTTTGTGTGTCTGTATTATATTTCTTACCGTGTTTTAATAAGAATGCTAGAACATCTGGTTCTAAACTATCTGCTTCTGCATCATTTTCATCTTGACCTAAATCATTAAATACATGGCGTTTTACTTCATCTGAAACATCTAATGAATTTAGTTTATCTTCGATTGTAGGTTCATCTATATCTTTATCTTCTGAATCTATATCACTATATCCCTTTATTGGGTCAATTGTACTATCTATGCATAATATACAGTCAATCCATTCCTCGATTTTTTCTTGATTAAGATTAGGGTCTTCATAATATGATTCAATTATTTTCGCATGTCTTTCTAACATTTCCGCAGCGTTTGGTTTATTTTCAAAATAATAATTATTATCAAAGAAGTCAGCATGTGCTTCAACATGAGCTATAACACCCTTATGGTCATCGACACTATTTGATACCTGATTAAATGCGTTTGCAGGTGTATCGTGGTTGACCAATTCAAATATTTTACCCCCTAAGTACGTATCTTGTTTTCGTCTTCGTTCATATTTCATTCCCCATCTCCAGTGAGGGTATCTTACCTGAAAACCATCGTATGCTGCTAACTGATTAATTTCATCATGGTCTACTAACCAGTAATTTACTTTTGGGGGCGACAATCCTAATTCATAAGCTATATCATGAATTTCATCCGCCGCATTTTTTAACTCGTGTAACGTTTCATCATCTACATTTAATTTGTTTTTATTTGTTGTCATAATAATCACTCTACAGTATCTAAGATAACTCTTATTGCATCTAATACGTGTTCTTTACTCTTTACATTCGCTACTCTATACTCTGTTTCACCTCTAAATTCTGCATTTAACATTTCTCCAACATGTGCATTTGTTGAGAACGAATTTTCGGGTTGAACTTCAACATATGCTTGCCTATTGGCATTTATTTCTCGCATTTTTGGAATTAAATTTTCTTTCGTATCTCTCTGCCTGTTTTCACCATCACCAGCAGCAAATATGAATCTATTCCAAGACTCCCACGGGTATTGAGGGAGTATTTCATTTTCCATTAACTCATATGCACTAGATATTCTTGTACCTCCGCCAGACTTTATTCCAAAGAACTTATCACGATTAACAATCCAAGCACTTGCATCATGTGCAATATAGACGAAATCGACATTATCATACTTACCCTGCAAATACCAGTCAAGAGGTGTAAATATCCGTTCTACTAAGTCTCGCTTTTTTTCTCGCATACTAGCACTTACATCCCGAATATTAATTACAACAGCATTTTGTTGTGGTTTTTCAACAGTTTCAGGCGACCTATATCTTTCATCGTCTCGCCTAAATTTCATATTGGAATAAGATTCTGTTGGTGGATGACGATTTAGTTCTCGTTCAATATCTTCAACACTATCATACTTCGATTTTTCATCTATAGAATCATATAGTTCTTCTATTTGGGATTTTGAAATATTAAGATTTTTATTTCTTGCCCATTCCCATACCCGCTCTACGCCATATCCCTTAACACGCAACATTTCTTTGATATATTCTGTATCAACGAACATTGCTGCATGTCTTTTTATAGCTTGTTTGAAGAGGTATTCTGTATCAAGTGTACTGTTTGGTCCTGCTCGTCTTGTATCATTATATGCGCCTTCTACAACTTCAACAACTTTCTGTCCTTTTTTCTCAAAATCTAGGCCTAATTCATTATCTAATTCTTTAGCGAATTCTTCAGGGTCCATCTGATAATATTGATGCTCTTCAGATTCATCCCCAGGGTCTCCTGGTTCACCTTCTGAATTATCATCAACAGGCTGCCCTTCTTCGGCATCACCCTGGCCAATTCCTCCCATTTTTTTCTTATCATATACAAATTCAGGTAAATCAATTATTTTTATTGGTACATTAATGTTTTTACCTAACTTTCCATGTTTAATGAATTCTTTTAAATCCATTCGGTGTTCTTCACCGATTTTATGGAATCTATTCACATCTCTGTTAATACGGCTCATGTTATATATTACCTATATGATGGCAACAATTAAAAAACAATTGGTGTTTTTGACAAAATTCATATCAGTTTGTAACAAAATATTAGTCTATAGGTATTTTAGTATATGCTAATGAAACGCAAAACATACAAAGATTTCTATGACCTTTTTGGTCTTCCAACAAACGCAGATGAATCTGAGATAAAAGAACGAACAGACAGTTTTATCAAGAAATTTCATCCTGACATAGCAGATGAAAATATAAGCGTCACAGAAAAACAATTTAAAGTGTTAAATGAGGCTAGAGATACGTTGTTAGATGAAGATAAAAGAAAGGAATACGATGATTTAGGTCATAAACTATATGTGGAGGAGAATTACAAGAATGAATTTGAAGGATTTAATTTTAAAGGTCGAAATACTATCAAGGAAGGAAAAATGGCGGATGAAGATGATGTGGATGAACTCATAAAAACAAATTATAATCATATGGAAGACGTTACAAAAGAGATGAATAAATTCAACAAAGATGATGAAGTAGAGGAGGAAATAGATACGCGTAAAGTAAATAGTAAAAATGAAGGTTCTAGTATACTATTGATTGTACTCCGTATATTTAATAACAAATTCATTAAATATTCCTTTAATATATTTTTCTTACTAGGTTTCTATACATTATTGTATGTGATATTTAATTTACTCACAGTTGTGTTTGCTGTTTTACTAACAGTAGGATTGCTTTATGTTCCTGTTGTACGAAATATTTTCTTCTAAAACTACTGTACAACAACTTGGTCTTTTATTGCTGTTACGGTTTCGGAACCAATAAGAAAACGCCCTTCATCATCTTGACGGTACTTTAGTCTGTTTCGTTTTTGTTGCGTGATATTATCATCAGGCGTAACAATTAAATTTCTTAATTCGCCTGTACTATAGTCAATTGTCACATTGTGTAGTTCACCTATTACAGAACCATCTACATCTACAACGGTTTTTTCAGCAAGGTTTTTTGTAAATATTTCCATATATTATATTATTATATTCATATGAAATAAAACATAGGGTTAATTTTGTTATTTGACACTAGACCCAATACCTACATCTTCCACACTAACAAGTTCAATGTTAGACCCTGAAACATCATATGTAACTTTATATGGGCCTGTTAATTGAAGTTCTTTTGCGGCTTCTTGATTTGAATTTTTTAGTTCTTTAACAACAGATTCTCTTTCTTCTGGGTCTGACATTCTAACCGTGAATGATATTAGCTGTTGTTCTTGTTCCGATTTATCTGATTCTTCACTTTGTGTATCTTCACTTTGTGTATCTTCAATAGTGTTTATACCTGATGATTTAGAATCAGGGTTTGAAAATAAACTATCTTTTCCTCTCGAAATTATTTTATCTTTTTTACTTTCACTAGTTTCTTCTGTATCTTGAGCTAAATCTGACTCAACAATACGTAAATCATGAGCTTCTATGACTTTTCTGACATGCTCAGGAACTTCCGTAAATTTACAATTGTCAGCTAATGTTATTATTTTTTTATTTTCATCTTCCCATTCAAATGAGTATGAACCCTCATCTGCTAATGCTGTAACTCTAATATCACCAATTAAAACATCTTCTTTTTCCATAATTAATATATTATCTAATATGATATTAATTTAATCCAACTTAGTAATTATATAATATCATCTTATTCTACCCCATGAATAATCAATAAGTTCAATATTCCCTGTTGTTGCGTTTATACCCATATTGGCACTAATTAAGTCCAGATTTCCTTCAGGTACGATACCTTCATATTCATCTCTTATTTTTTCTCGAAAATTATGAGCTTGTCTAGAATTAACATTTGTGTGTGATTTGTCCATTATAATCCATTTGCCGCTCCTATCATATTCGTGTATTTTACAGAAGTACTCAGGGTTTCTGGATTTTTCTGTTTTCCATGTTTCAATTTCTTTTTTATTTGTCTGTATATCTTTTTTTGTTCGTGCAAATTTTATAACTTTACCATCATATTTGCTACCGTTCTGTAGTTCAAATACTACTCTTGTAGCTCCGTAATTTATTTCTTTTAATTCATCCCTACCGAACGTCACTGTTGGTAAGTTTATGTCAGAAATATTTAAAAATTTCATATCATATTTTTATAATAACAGAATAAATAAGTTAGGATTTATTTAGCGGCGTTAAATCAACATTATTAATTACGTAATCACCTAGTTCAGAATTAGATAGAATAATATGTAATTGTCTCTTTATTACTTTATTTTCTTGATTATCCATTTTTATTTGATATTTTATGTGCGGAGATTCAAAAGATACCCAGTTTACGTTTTCATTTCTGTATAGGTAATCTTTAACAACATCACAAACTGTCATTGTTATAGGGTATTTTACGCCATCTATTGTAAATACAGCCATATCTTTTGAATCCATATATTATATACTGTATACTATTTAGATAAATATCCTATGGTCAAATTAAATAGTGAATGTATAATCAATATCCACATCAATGGAAGAAGCCAATTGATGTGGCCTTTTAATATTATCTCTCTTAACAGATTTAACGCACCATGCGTTAAATTCATCTAATATATTCTGTAAAGAATTTATATCTGAAATTTCTGTGTTATTGTTAGGATTTAAGTGTTTAATAAAACCATCATAATCCGTTTTAACAATTATATTTTCACAACCTATTTCTTTAGATTCTATTAATGCTGTTTTCATAGATAAATACTCTGCTTCTATTGTTGATTTGGAATATTCTGTTATAGCTCTACCTTCAGCTACTATTGTTTCATCAGTATACCGTCTTATAACCCAAGCTACAGATGCGATATTTTCTTTTGGTAATATCCCACCATCACATTCAATAATATATTCTACATCTAAATATGAAAATGTGCTATTAGAGACACTATTCATGTTCTAATATAGTATTCAAAATATATTAAGTGTATTGTTGATTAAACAGTTTTATAATGGTTTAATCTTTATATAACATATATGGATGAAAAAATTGCTAATAGGCTTCCCGTTGTATATCGCCCATCATTATTGGAGGAAGTTGAAGCAAAGAAAGGCGTTGATAAAATAAAGTTTGTTCTGGAAAACACAATGACAGGATACTTAATTGTATTTTTTATGATTATGTTCTTTTTTCAATTTATACTATATCAAATATTTATTGGCTCCATTATTGTTGATGGTTCTGAGACTACAGAAGTTGCAGAATTATGGGCTTCAATATTTACCGTCCAACCTGGTTATGAATTGTACGTCTGGACATATGTAACCAGTATGTTTTCACACGGTGGTTATATTCATCTATTGATAAACAGTATTGTACTATTTTCATTTGGTTTAGTAGCAGAGAATGATATGGGTAAAAAAAGATTTATCTTATTTTTCTTTGTTATGGGTTTAATTTCATCCATAGGTCAATTACTTGCTATTAATATGGCTGATTTAGGTTTACTTCAAATGTATACGACCTCGCAAGACTTTATGTTTCTTGGAGCTAGTGGAGCAATATCAGGTATTATTGGGTTTGTTGTTATCAAAGACCCTAATTTAAAAACAAAAATAATATTTTTCCCATTTTTCGATTTTAAATTATTTACGGGTATTATTGTATTTATACTTATTAGTATATTTTTAGTAATTTACTTCGGTGTTGGTGCATTTCAGATAGCTCATACAGCGCATTTAATGGGTTTAATAGCAGGTATGGTTTATGGTATTAAAGAATACAGTACGAAAGGTATAAAATTATATTTCTATAGTCATATAGAAAGAGCATCTAAGCTCTGAATGTACTCTTTAGAAGCATTATGAACTTTATTTTGATGTTCTTTTGGCGTAAATATTAGTAAGTTCTCTTGGATTTTAGAACTTTGATGTAATGAATCTGGTTTAGCAGATATCTCATGCAAAGGAACAACTTTATTATCTGATATTTGCATAGGGATATCTGTACTATTTTTATCTTTAACTTTCGGCGGGTGAATAATAACCTCTGTTTCATGAATGTCACACATATCTGCGATTATTTTTTCATGTTCTCTTGGTTTATTAAATATCTTTTCTATCTTTTCAATATTGTTTGAAGAAATATTTCTTACAGATTTTCTATAACACACTTTGTATAGATTTCTATTTTGAATTGATTTGAATAGCTTTATTGCTGTATCAACATCACTATGTAAAAGGTCAAATTTTAACTCAGAATCATCTTTACCAACCAAGTCAAGAATATTAACTGATGTGTTGTCTATATACTCTTCAACAGCTTTTCTTAACATAGATTCAGTTATAATTACCGTATCGTGTGAGTATACGGAATAGTTCATTTGCATTCTTGCATCTAAAACTCTTTCTACGGAATTGAGGGATTTATAATCAAATCCTATTCTTTTGTTTAAGATTTTTGCAAATTTTAATAACGTATCTAATTCTATATTTCCAAAATTTATTCCTGTATAATATGAGTCACGAATAAGATAATCAAGACGGTCAGCATCAATATCATTTGCAACTACATTAACAGTTTCTGATTCCCCTCGAATGATTGATTTTATCAGTTCTGGTTCAGCAGGTAAGTTAACAGAATCCGTATTATCAAATATATCTACGTAATCACAAGATATATCTTCATGCGTTAAACCTGTTCTATCATTTAATATTGATTCTAGGGTATGAGAATATGGCAAATGACCGATATCATGTACAAGACCTGCAATTTGATTTGCTTTTTTTGTTTCTTCAGAGACATTTATAGACTCACACATTTTCGTAGCTAAATACATCACACCTAATGAATGCGTAAAGCGCGTGTGTGTTGCAGAAGGATATACCGTATCTGATAAACCCAATTGTTTAATTCTTCTTAACCTTTGAAATTCAGGTGTATTGATTATACTAAGTTCTTCCTCAGGAATATCAATATAACCATGTATTGGGTCTTTAATGTGTTTCACAAGTAAATTATTAGCGTATTTAAAATAAAAACCTTTTGATTTACGTTCTGTAACTATAGTCTAATTTGGAAATATTCTTCACCTGATTCCCCTTCAGCTATAACCGTATAACCATCGTCTCCACTTATTGTATCACTAGATGGTTCTTCATTAATAGTTATTTCCCATGTTTCATCTTCATTCAGGCCTAATCCAATTAAATCATTTTCTGATACAGATTCAGGTACTGATATTTCTTGAACATTTCCATCTAAATCTCTAATCTTAAGCGTTGCTCCTTCAGGTATTGTTGCTAAACCTTCGTGTTCTAATAGTATCCACCCTTGCGTTGTATCATATGTGCCATTAATAAGCGTTGATGACTCTTCTGCTTCTGTAACCCATGAAGGCGTCGAAACACGATAATCGGATTGTTCTTCAATTTCAAATGATTCTCTTTTCACAGTTAATGCACTATTTTCTTCACCAATAGCTTCAATATCAAATTCTTCCACCAGACCATCTTCCGTTATTTCCATATTGGCATTTACAGATTCAATATCTGTTAGCCCAAATGCATTCTTTAGTCGGTCTGATTCTTCGTCAGTGTGTAGTTTGATATGTGTGTTTGATGACGATTCTGCATCACCAAATGTATCTACATCCATTTCCGTTAATAATAAGTCGATTCTGGATGATTTGATATATTTTTCTTCATCAATAATTCTATTTTCTGCTTGATAAGTATTTACGCCATCTCTTTCAGATTTTTGTATAGTATATGTGTCATCAGCCGAAAAACTTTCTATATTTTCTGATGTTCTATATTCCGTTAATAGTATTCTCATAGAATTATCCTTCTGAATTGATTCTACAAGTTCTCTATCTTTATATAATTCTGATTCAATAGACGATTCCTGAACTATTTCTCTGTGATTTTCTACTATTGTATCTTCAGATATACTTATTGTTCCGTTAGAATGTTCTGTTATTCCTTCTGGAGGATTTGATAATATTGAGTCTCCCCCATCATCGAATGAATCTGGAATATTATCATCTGTAGTTTCTTCATCTCCATCTATAACTACAAAGTAAGCCATAACGCCGCCAAATACAATTAATAAACAAACAGTTACAATTGCACTAATCTTTACTTTATTCATTATGTATATATTATATATTTTAAACTACATATTATTTCCGATAATTGGGTTAATAAAAATGTATCTATTCAGTGGTTATAAATAAAAGAAAATTGTGTGGTATCTTACTTAAGTTCTCTTTGAGTTTCAGGTGCAATTGGAGCAGATGTTTTCAAGCTCTCAATTTCAGACCATCGACTCGAATCTGTGTCTTTTGTATCCGCGAAAATCTTTTCATCGGCTTCAATGAATTCATTACGACGGTAAGACATCAACCACAATGCAGCGTGGTCATTAGGCAAGATGCCGTAAGGTGCAAAGTTTTCTTCAATGAATTCATCTCGAACATTAAACTTTGTACGAACATCATGCTTATCAGGGCTGTGGCCGTGGTTAAGGTTAGAACCTACGGCGGTAAAGTCACGGATTGAAGCTTTACTTGCAAGGTCATCAGCCATAATATCAATTTCTTCACTATTCAATACGACAGCCTCTGGTTCCGCGTCAAGAATCGGCTGTATTTCTGTTTCTAAGTCTGTCTTAATTTCAGACTTTTCCTGTTGTACACTCATTTTTTAATTCACCTGTTGTGGCATATGTACATTATAACCATACGCATTTAGGCTTTTCGGAACAGATTTATCTATAATGAATTATTCCACACATAAGATTCAATAATGTTCCAGAATACACTATCTTCATATTCTCTACGACAGTTTAGCAACCATTTAGCTTTATAGATAAATTCAATTTCTCGTTCTTCTAAATTAAATTCTTGCCACGGTTGATTACATTCTGTGCAGATATGAACTGGTTTTTCAGAGTATTCTGCATTATTATCATAGTGAGTATGTGCTTGCTGTGATTCACACATTGGACAAGACTTATTTTCAATTTCACAACGCTCCATATCTACAGATTTTGATAGAGGATAATGAACTTTCAACGGCATTCCATCGTATGATTCAACGTATTCTTCCCCAACAGAAAGTTGTATGAATGAGCGTGTATTGTTTGTTTCTGAAACACTAGAACCTGAAACGCGATATGATTTTTGTTCCTGTATCTCTCCAGTATCTAGGAAGATTCGAGCGTCCCATGTCAATAGAAATAGTCCTAGAACAGACCAACCATCTTTTGTTGGGACAATTTCACTTTTTGGGAATACAGATGCTGCACGCTCAATAACATGCCTTCTAACCTGATTTTCATTGATTTCTTCGTATAAATCTTTTAATCGTGTGTAATCAGGATTTTCATTCAATGCTTCATCAATTCCTCGGAGTACGCTTTCTGACTTGCTTGGGGTGTTCATTACTGGATATCCATTTTCTGAAACCCACAGTTGATAGATACTATCATTTTGTGTTGGTGCAACAGCAATAAATTCAGAATCTGATTTATCCGTAAGAATAACGCGACTATTATTTGTATCTGGGTGGAGTAAATCATATAATTCTTTGTCATAAAGAAGTTTGTTTTTGTATGTTGCAGGGACTTGTTTAATATTTCCATCTATTTTAACTAAAAACATATTACCTAGCTTCTCAACAAGTTCAGAATTATTGATTACCTCTTTTGATTTATCTTCTACGTCCACCATAGTAATATATGATACGGTATGTGATTAATTAATAGTTTCGATATCGTTCTACGCTGTGCGTATTTATATTGTGGCCTTATTATTTTATTATTTTCAAATAAATTACCAATAGTAAATAATTATATTATGGATTACAGAATCTAATTAATAAATATATTATAAGTATTAATAAATTATACAATTATAATTATTCATAAATAAACATATATTGTTTAATCGTGTGTTATTTTCTACAAATTTACGTCATAATTATATTATATCTAATTTAATATAATATCTTTGAAAGACGGTAAGCTTTTTAATAAGAATACCATATAATATAGTACTTAAATAAAATGAACCAGAATAAATATGCAATAGAAGTTATTGAAGAATTATCAGGAGAAAAGACAGATATTTTAATTAAAAATGACAAATTTTTAAATTGTAATTGTACTGAACATAATAAAGGAACAAAACTAAGAGAAGGAAATAAAATATTTGTTGTATTAATAAAAAAAGAGAATAAATGGCAAATAAATAATACGGTATGTTGGAAATGTTCTGTTAAAAATACGATTGAACGTATAACAGATAATTATCCTATTGCTATTGTTGAAGGTTTACTATTACAGAAAAAAGATAAATCGGAATATTATATTTCTGAACCTGATGTGTGGGAGATAATACCCCCTATTGAAAAATGACAAAAATCCCCATAAGAACGTAATATATCTGTGTTTTATCTAATATATTACCTTGGTGTTGTTTGCTGACCTTGGAATAATTTCATTAATTCTGTTATTTCTATTTTTCTTCTAGAGTTATTGTATACATCTGCATTTCTTGGACGTGAATTAACGTCTATTAATTCTTCACCACATTTTGGACAATACATTTTATCTTCGTTTATAGGTATGTTATTTTCCATTGCAATTTGATACAATATCGTTATATCTTTAACTGGGAAATACAGGTTCGATGTTTCACAGTATTTTGGGGATGGATTTTCCATCAATAATAAATATGTTATTCAAGTATAAAAGTATTTGTGTTATTTGACACTTAAATCAGCATATTTTGTAAATAACATAGGTTTTATATTGTACTATACTAATAATTAAATGAAGTCCCATAGGGTAGCGGCCAATCCTGTAGGTCTTTGGAACCTACGACAGCGGTTCGAATCCGCTTGGGACTATACGAAAATTAATTTTTATAATACATTCAAATATAAAGCTATAAATATCGTACTATCTAATATGCATATATGATTGATGAAAACCAAATCCTAGACCCAAACGAAGGATTAGATTATTATGTATATGCTTTTAAATCTGCTTTAGATAATAATCCAGATGTAATTGACTATATGAATTTTGATAACAAAGAGGCAGAGTTTCAGGTCCTCGTTGAAAAATCAACAAAAGATATTGACAACGAAATGTATAATTTTGACACATCTCTCCCATACGATGTTACAAACCTTGCTGAGACCACGCTAGATTACGATGCTGTATGGTGTGAAGATTATGATAGGGGTCTCGTCGTATCGTTATCTCTCGTGCCTCATTATAAGGATTGGCATCCAATTCACCCATTTGAAATTGATTTAGATGATACAGATAAAACATTTTATGAGGGTTTAGCTTACCTGTTTGGAGGTGAAAAGTCAGATTATATTAATGAAAATAGTGACTGGGTACAAAAAGCTAAAGAAATGTATTAAATAGTAATTATATATTTATAATGTATTTTGGTTTTCATCATTAATTTCATCAAATTCTGGTAATGGTTCTAATATTTTATCAGATTTCCCTGAGCGAGCATAAACAGCTTCTCTACCATATTTTCCTTCTATATCATCTAAATATTTTTTAACGGTCCCTTCTGTGACACTTACATGTTTTGAAATGCCTGATGTACTGTAACCCATTCTTGATAGAACATATGTTCGTGCTTTTGCTTCTTTCATACCTAATGAAAATTTAAGGTAATCTATATGTTTAGAATTTATTTCTGGTTCATTATTAGACATAGTATATAATTTCTATTATAGGGTTAAAATAGTACCTATAATACAGAAAACGTTTATATGACTAGTCTACTATCATATATATATATGAAATGGATTCGAATTGGGATTAAAAAAGAAGACGTTCTACCTATTGCAGAATCACTTATGAATAGAGACCTTGAGAGAGAAGGATATGTTATGGAACATGACCCACATATTACTTTAATTCCAAAGTTTGAAAATATAGAGAGAGTCGAATTACCAGAAATGGAAGATAACCAGAGTTTTTCTGTATCGGGATTTAGATATTGGCCTGATTTTGAAGACCCAATGGTAGTTATGTTAGATATGACAGATGATATGATATTAGAATTGTGGCGAGATGAATTGACTACACAAATTAAAAAATCAAATATTAAAGTAGATATGCCGCCATTACACATAACATTGATAAAGGCAGGTGATGCTGGTGATGAGTATGATTTTTCAATTGATAACCGAATCAGAAATAATTTGCTTGATAAATGTGACCAATTAAAAACGCCAACACATGTGAGAGCAACAGATATATCTATAGATAGATGGTAATTATATGTGAATATAATACAGAATTAAATTAGAATAGCAAATATTATGTGTGAGGAGCCTATAAAGTATTATACACACTATGTCTAATCAAACAACAGACACAATTGAACGAAGTAGTGATACCTCAGATTCCGTTGGCTCAACGAGAAATAGTAGCCGAAGAAAAAGTTCTTCAAAAGAACCCCCTAGTTGGTCTGAACTAGCAAATAAAGCCACAAATGGGACTATAGGTTCATCATCAGGTGGAAGCGTAACAGGTCGCACTCTTGGTTATATCGCCGCTGCTCTTACGCTTGGATTCGGTACAAGCCTATTACCATTCCTTGCCTTTTCAATCCCAGGTGGATGGTTCACGACGATTTTTGTTGTGACACTAATTAGTAGTTTTCTAGGGCAGTCAGATTATCTCTCATCTGGTTTAGCAGGCGCTGCACTAATCGGAACGATGACGCTTGTCACAGGTTTACTAACGACCGTATTTACGCTTGGGCTGAACGTGATTATCATGGCAATGGTGGGTGCAGGTTTGGGAGTTGCAGGAACGGCAATTGGTAATAAAATCAAAGATAAAATTTAAATTTATTTTTTTAATTTAGATTAAAAGTTCTCAATACGCCTATTTGATTAAATTAAAAATATTGTGTTCTATGACAGAACTCGTTTAATTGCGTTTTCAAAGTGTTTCTTTTCAATTCGAATTTCATCTGCACTATTGCAGGATTCTTCACCTTCTTCTTTTGCGTGTTCTCGAATTGCTTTCAAAGATGCGTTTCGAATAATTGATTCAATATCACCTCCTGTTACATCATCATAGCTATCCATAAGCCCGACAATCTCACCAATTGATACAGATTCTCCAAGAGGTTTATCTTGGATTAGTACCTCCATGATTTCTCTTCTTTCGGCCCCTGTATCTGGAGATGTGATTTCAAATTCTTCTTCAAATCGGCCTGATTGAAGAAGACGAGGGTCAATATTATTAATATCGTTTGTTTCACCAATAACAGTGATTGTTGGGTCACTTCTGATTGCATCTAGTTCTACAAGAAGTTGTGAAATTACACGTTCTTGTGTACCAGACATATCAGCACCCATTCCAGCAATAGCATCTAACTGTTCAAAGAAGATGATTACTGGTGCGGCTTGTTCTGCAGTCTTGAATAATTCTTCGATTTGTTCTTCGCTTTCTCCAACATACTTTTGGAAAATTGATGCACCATTTACGCGTGTGAAATTAATATCAAATTCTCCTGCTGTAGATTTAGCAAGAAGTGTTTTTCCAACGCCATCATTTCCGTGGATAATAACCCCTGCTGGAGAATCCGTATTCGTCGCATTGAATAGTTCAGATTTCTTTAGCGGCCAGGCAACAATTTCTTCCATTCGTAGTTTTTCATCATCTAGCCCTCCAACATTATCAAAGGTAGTTGAAGGGGTGTTTGCAGAAATACTACGCAGAGCTGTTGGTTCAACACGACTCATAGCATGGTTAAATTCTTCCATTGTAACTTCAACATCTCGAACTTCACCATTGAGAACATCTTCAACAGTAATATTATCTCCATCGAAAGTGTTCTGAATTGCTTTAAGTGCGGCTTCACGAGATAGTGCAGCCAAGTCAGCACCAACAAACCCATTTGTTTGAGATGCAAGAGCATCTAAATCAACGTTATCACCCAATGGCATATCTTCTGTATGAATCTCTAGGATTTCTTTCCGTCCTGTTTCATTAGGTGGTCCAATAAGAATCTCTCGGTCAAAACGCCCACTCCGACGTAGAGCAGGGTCAAGAGAATCAGAACGATTCGTTGCTCCGATAACAATTACATTATCGTCGGAATCTAAACCATCCATCAAGGATAGCAATTGACCAACAAGACGATTCTCAACATCTCCACCATCATCTCTTTCTGTACCTAACGAATCAATTTCATCAAAGAAAATGATTGCTGTTCCTGATTCCCGTGCATCATTGAAAATTTTCCGAAGACGTTTCTCACTTTCTCCTGTATACTTACTCATTACCTCAGGACCGTCAATCTTTGTGAACCGTGCGTCGGTATGATTTGCAATAGCTTGAGCAATAAGGGTTTTACCTGTCCCTGGTGGACCATGCATTAGAACGCCTTTCGGAGAATCAACCCCCACCTGTTCGAATAAATCAGGGCGCTTCAATGGTAGTTCTACCATTTGTCGGATGTCATTAAGTTCACTATCTAAACCACCAATATCATCATATGTAATATCACCATAAGATGTTACTTCTTCTTCAGATTGAATATCTTGTTCAAGGTTTTCGTCTGTCTTAGAACTATGGCTTTTAACGGAATTATTCTGACTAATATCAGAGACAACTTGGCCTTTCTTTACAGTTACGTGTGTACCTTCAACAGCCCCAATATTATTCATTTGGCTTTTAGATAGGGGCAAATTACCATTAGATTTATTAGAGGGCCAAGCATGAGCCGAAAATGCACCTTCAGGACCAACAACGGTTACGCGGTCACCGCTCAATAGGTGTTGTCCTTCTTTACCCAGTGTTTCCATTTGAGATTCTGTCAGTTCAACTCTAGATGAATCATGATACCGACCAGAGTCAACAACTGTAAGTTTTACTTCTGTCATGTGTGTGTATACTATCCTTATTGTTGAACACTTCTAAAACTTTCTATTTTATCCTCGAAAATACTGTATTAACTATAATATATTATACATATAGACTATTAAATTTTTAAGTGTAGTATACTATGATATAATATAATGTCAAAAGCAAAAGGAGATAGAAGAGAAAGGCAAGCAGAAAAGATTTTAGAAGCGTTAGGTTACACAGTTGAAAAACCAAATGCGACACCATATCCTCAAAAATATGGTGTTGATTTTTTTGGGTTGTTTGATATTGTGGCTTTTAAAGATGGTGAAAAACCATTATTTATACAAGTGAAGTCTAATGGTGCAAGAGGAATTCGTTCTTTCCCTGACGAATGTAACGAAGTTCAAGTCCCGTTTGACTATGTTGATGTTGAATTCTGGGTTTGTCATGATAACGAGGGGTGGAGAATAATAGAAGTTACTCCTGAAGATACAGAAGTAATATTTGATGGGAGAGATTTAGATAGTAAGATGGATGAAGGAGCGAAAGAATTCAAGAAAAATCAGTAGTTATTTTAAGTTAGGGTAATAATAGTGTAGTAATGATTTCAACAAAAGAAGCAAGAGAAATGGCAATGGAGGGTTTACGTTTTGATTTTGGCGGAAGTCTCCTTAGTCTTGG
>LKMJ01001227.1_pt1 | contig 22253 bp, 17 predicted proteins | sample 643391 | NCBI WGS metagenome assembly LKMJ01 (sample SAMN04112250, study PRJNA286221) | soda lake metagenome | biome: soda lake; feature: Kulunda Steppe; material: water; isolation source: sample PL-Br10 brine of Picturesque Lake | place: Russia: Kulunda steppe | collected 2010-07
CGACGCCGGCTTCCGCCGCGAGCGGCTGGCTGGTCGCGACCGCTCCGTTCGGACCGTAGACTGTCGAGCGTCGCGAGCCGAACTCGTCGATCGAGGAGTGGTTCATACCGGGAGTGGGGGCGGCGGCTACAAAGAACTAGGTTCCGTGCTGCCAGCTGCCCATGTATTCGACCTGTTCGTCGCTCAAGGCGTCGAACTCGATCCCCTCGGCGTCGAGTTTGATCTCGGCGACCTCCCGGTCGAGTTCGTCGGGGACCTCGTGGACGCCGGGGCCGTACGAACCCTCGTTGTCGACCAGTTCCCGTACACAGACCGCCTGGATACCGAAGCTCTGATCCATCACCTCGACGGGATGGCCCAGCGCGACGGGGGCGGCGAGGTTGACGAGCCGACCGTCCGCGAGGACGTTGATCCGGCGGCCGTCGGACAGCTCGAACTCCTCGACGCCGTCTCTGACTTCGCGTCGGCCGACCGCGAGGTCGTCGAGGGCGTCGAGATCGATCTCGACGTTGAAGTGGCCGGCGTTGGCCAACACGACGCCGTCGCCCATCCGCTCGAAGTGTTCCTCGACGATCACGTCGCGGTTGCCCGTCGTCGTGATGAAGATATCGCCCTCCTCGGCGGCCTCGGCCATCGGGGCGACCTCGTAGCCCTCCATGTGTGCCTCCAGCGCCCGCCGGGGTTCGACCTCGGTGACGATCACGTGGGCGTTCTGCCCCTTCGCTTTCATCGCGACACCCTTCCCGCAGTAGCCGTAGCCGGCGACGACGACGTTCTTGCCGGCGAACGAGAGGTTCGTCGTCATGGCGATACTCGAAAGCGACGCCTCGCCGGTGCCGTGGACGTTATCGAAGAGCCGCTTCATCGGCGTGTCGTTGACGGCGAACATCGGGTATTTGAGGGCGCCGTCGTCGTCCATCGCCCGGAGGCGGTGGACGCCGGTCGTCGTCTCCTCGCAGCCGCCGAGGATCGAGTCGATCAGTTCCGGGTAGTCGTCGTGAATCGCCATCACCAGATCGCCGCCGTCGTCGACGGTGATCGTCGGGTCGTGTTCGATCGTCGCCTCGATGGCGGCGTAGTAGGCGTCGTCGTCGACGCCGCGTTTCGCATAGCAGGTGATCGAGTCGTTGGCGTCGAGTGCAGCGCTCACGTCGTCGTGGGTCGAAAGCGGGTTACAGCCGGTGATCGCGACCTCGGCGCCGGCCTCGGCCAGTACCTCCGTCAGGACGGCGGTCTTGGCCTCGACGTGCATCGCCATGGCGACGACCTCGCCGTCGAGGGGTCGTTCGTCGCCGAACTCCTCGGCGATCGAGTTCATGATCGGCATATGCTGGCGGGCCCACTCGATCTTCCTGCGGCCGGTTTCGCGCGCTTCGGCGGGGCTCTCGAGCTGTTCGGTTATCGTCGGCTGGCTCATACCCGTACGTGGACCGACGGCGGGAAAACGCTACCGAACGTCGAACGGCGTCTATCGGCCTTCTTCGGCCCGATCGATCAACGCCCCGGCGTGTCGCTCCGCCTCCCGTCGAACGGCGGCCGCATCGAGCGTCAACAGTTCCCGATCGCGAACGACGACCTCGCCGTCGACGACGGTATGTCTGACGTCCGACCCCCGAACCGCGTAGGCGAGATGACTCACGAGGTCGTGGGCGGGCGTGAGATGGGGTTTCTCGAGGTCGATCACGGCCAGATCCGCGAGCGCACCCGCCTCGATCCGACCGGTATCGAACCCGAGCAGTTCGGCCCCGCCCTCGGTCGCCGCCCGGACGACGTCGGGAGCGGCGACGGCGGCCGCGTCGTCGGCTTCGAGTTTGCCGACCATCGCGGCGTCTCTGAGTTCGTCGAAGACGTCGAGGTCGTTGTTGGAGGCCGCGCCGTCGGTACCGATCCCGACGGTGACGCCGGCATCGAGCATCGTTTGGACGGGCGCGATCCCGCTGGCGAGTTTCATGTTCGAGGCCGGGCAGTGGGCGACGCCGACGTCCCGTTCGACGAGCAGTTCGATCTCCGTCTCGTCGACGTGGACGCCGTGAGCGACGAAGTCCCCGGCCTCGAGCATCCCGAGTTCGTCGGCGTACTCGAGGGGGCGGGTTCCGTGTTCTTCGACGATCGGCTCGACCTCGTCGACGGTCTCGTTGGCGTGATAATGCAGCGGGATACCGGCGTCCCGCGCCTGTGGGACGAACTCCGCCAGCAGTTCGCCGTCGACGGTCGTCAGCGAGTGCGGCATCAGCGCCGTCTCGATGCGGCCATCGGCGGCGCCGTCGAGTTCGCGTGCGATCTCGAGACCCTCCTCGAAATCCGCTCTTGCGTCTTCCTCGTCTTTGCCGACCGTGACGATCCCGTGGCCGACGCGGGCCCGAAGCCCGGCCTCGGAGAGCGCTGTAGCGATCTCCGGGACCTCGAAGTACATATCGCCGAGCGCCGTCACGCCGTTTTTCAGGAGCTCGACCGCGCCGAGACGGGTTCCAGCCACGATGTCTTCGGTCTCGAGTTCCGCTTCGGTCGGCCAGATGTCCTCAGAGAGCCACGCCTCAAGCGGCTTGTCGTCGGCGTAGCCGCGCAAAAGCGTCATCGCGACGTGACAGTGGGCGTTGACGAGCCCGGGGACGACGAGACAGCCCGAGGCATCGAGCGTCTCATCGCCCGCGGCGGTCTCGCCGACCTCTACGATCCGTCCCGTCTCCCGATCGGCCAGCACGTCCGCCTGCCGGACGGTCATGTCGGGACGGAGGACCGCCCCGTCGGTGATCTGTAGCGTACTCATGGCGGGTGATTCAGCCGGGGGCGGGTTGAAACTGCCGGGATACCCGGACGGGTGAGCGTTCGCGTCCACGATCCGAAACCGTCGGGTGGATTGATACACCTGGAAGAACGAACTCCGGACATGACCGACGATTCCGAGGGCCCGACGGTACTCGTCCCGATCAACGCCGCCGAGGGTGAGGAGCCGCCGCTCGCGCTCGTCGATCTCCTGTCACCGCTCCGGTTGGTCGTGTTGGGTTACTACCCGGTCCCGGATCAGGCGACGGCCGAACAGCTACGCGAAGAGTACGGCGAGGAGGCGGAAACAGCGGTGGCGGCGGTGACGAACCAGTTCGCCGACCGGGGAGCCGACGTCGACTCCGTGGTCGTGTTCACCCGCGACCGGACGAAGACGATCGACCGAGTGGCAACCGAACGCGGCGTCGACGCCGTACTCACGGCCGGCTCGATCGGCGACTCGCTCGATCGCGTACTGGTCCCGCTGCGGGGCGACGAGAACCTCGAACGGATCGTCGTCTTCACCGGCGATCTCTTCTTGCAGAACGATGTGAACGTAACGCTCTTGCACGTCGCCGAAACCGACGACGAGGAATCACAGGGGGAGTTCCTGCTCCGCGGCGCGGTCGATCGGCTGGAGGAACACGGCCTCGATCCCGAGCGCCTCGAGTGGAAACAGGAGCGATCCGATTCGCCGGGGGCGGCGATCGCCGCGGCGGCCGAGCCGTACGATCTGCTCGTCGTTGGCGAATCCGAACCGTCACTCAAGGATCGGATCCTCGGGACGGTGACGACGAGCGTGATCGACGCAACCGCACACCCGGTGTTGGTCGTCCGGAGCGATCGATAACGCCGATCGTCGATCGACCCGATGAGATCGGCCGGCGTCTTCCGCCTTCGGTATCTTTTACCGAACACGTTCTGAGTATCCGATAGTGCCACCGGAGTCGTCTGAGAGCGGTGGAGAACTCGAACGCACGGTGGGATTAGTGGGGGCCGTGACGATCGGAACGGGTACGATGATCGGGGCGGGGATCTTCGTTTTTCCGGGGCTTGCCGCCGGTCGGGCCGGACCGGCCGCAGCGGTGTCGTTCGCGATCGGCGCCGTCATCGCCCTCCTCGTCGCGCTGCCGACCTCCGAACTCGCGACGGCGATGCCGAAAAGCGGCGGCGGCTACTACTTCGTCTCGCGGGGGCTCGGCGCGCTCCCCGGCGCGATCGTCGGGATCGGACTCACGTTCGGGTTGATCTTCGCGACGGCGTTCTATCTCGTTGGCTTCGGTGAGTACGCCGCCGCCCTTCTCGTCGAAGCCGGGCTGATCGGAAGCGTCGACGTTTCCGTCGGGCCCATCCGGCTCGTATTGGTTCTCGGAATCGTCTTCGGCGCGCTCTTGACGATCATGAGCGTGTTCGGGACCGAGAACGTCGAATCGCTCCAGAACGCCGTCGTCGGGGTGCTGCTTGCGATCCTCATCGTCTTTTTGACCGTTAGCGGGCTCGATCTCGTCGGCGTCCGCGGCGATTCTCGGGTCACGACGGCGTTCGCACCGCGAGGGTATGGCCCGATCCTCACGACCACCGCGCTGGTTTTTACCTCGTATCTCGGCTTCGCACAGATCGCGACCGTTGCCGAGGATATCGTCGAACCCGACCGGAATCTCCCGCTTTCGATGGTCGGCTCCGTCGTACTCGTCGGCGTCTTCTACGTCGTGACGCTTCTGATCGCCGGCTACACCTTCGAGCCGGACACGATCGGAGCGATGGGTGAAACCGCGATCGTCAACGTCGCCGAGGCGTATCTGGGTTTCACCGGCGCGATTGCGGTTCTCATCGGCGGTCTGCTCGCGACGGTGTCCTCGGCGAACGCCTCCATCCTGAGCGCTTCCCGGGCGCTGTATGGGCTGAGTTCGGACGCCCTCGTCCCGAAGGCGGCCGCCCGGGTCAACCGTCGGTACAACACGCCCCATTTCGCGCTCGGGTTCGTCGCCGGCGTCACGGTCGTACTCGTCGCGTTCGGCCGGACCGAGGTCCTCGCGGAGGTCGCGTCGTTCCTCCATTTGATCCTCTATGGCCTCATCTGTGTCGCGTTGCTCGTTATCAGACGGCGGGACCCGGAGTGGTACGATCCCTCGTTTCGGTGTCCGGGATACCCGGCGGTCCCGATCGTCGGGGGGATTGCGAGTTTCGCGTTGATTCTCTACATGCAGCGGCTTTCACAGGTTCTCGGTGTGATTGTCGCCATCGTCGCCGTCGCGTGGTATCTCCTCTATGCACGCGACGTGGCACTCAAAGACGAACTCTGAGGCGTCAAGGGAGGTTCCGGGGGCCCGTCAGGAGGCGGTCCGGTTTTCGATCGCCGTCGACACCTGTTCGCGGTAGATATACGCCAACGCCCCGGCCAGCACGACCGACAGAACGAGTTTGATCCACACGTCCGGAACGAACAAAAGCGGTGCCGCGATCGCGCCGAGGGCGAACCGCGTCGGATAGCTGAACCGTTTTTTGCCGATCATCGCCAGCGAAAGCCCCATGAACCCGACGAGCAGCAGGGCGGCCGTCGCGAACGCGATCGGCTCGATCGTGAGGATCGGCTGATAGAGGAACAGGATCGGCAACACGTACAGGGGGTAGCCGACCTTCAGCGCCACGACGGCTGTCTCGAGGAACTTCGAGCCGGAGATCCCCTGGGCGACGAGGACAGCGAGGGCGACCGGCGGCGTGATCGCCGACACGAGCGCGAAATAGAAGGCGAACATGTGTACCTGAAGTTCGCCGGCCGGGAGCGCCTGGACGATTGTCGGCGCGATGAAGATCGCGACGAGGAGATACGCGACGACGGTCGGCATCCCGAGCCCGAACATCAACGCGCCGACGGCACCCATCACGATGAGCAGTATCTCGTTGCCGCCGGCGGCGCTGATGAGGATTCCGGAGAACCGCTGTGCGAACCCGGTTACGACCAGCGACCGGATCACGATCCCGAGCGGGATGACGAGGATCGAGATGTTGACCATCGTCTTGACACCCTTCCGACATCCCCAGCCGATCTCTCGGACGAACGCGATCATCTCCTCCTTGCGGTTGCCAGTCTGGATGGCTTTCTGTGCTCGACGGACGAACCGGAACGCCACGAGCACGACGAGACAGTATATCCCGGACAACATCGGATCGGCACGAACCCAGATCAAATAGTACAACAGGACGGCTCCCGCGATGAAAAAGTCGTACTTTTGCGTGTATTTCAACAGCTGGCTTCGCCCCGTCTCGCGGGTCGGAATGTCGGTGATCGTCCGTTGACGGAATCCGACCTCGTCGCTGTAGACCCAAATCGAGAAGGCGACCGCGAAATAAAATATCACGGCCGGGATGGCCGCCGCGATGACGATCTCGGAGTACGACGGCGCTATCAACTCCGCCATGAGGAACGCTGCTGCCCCCATTACCGGCGGCAGGGTCTGACCGCCGACCGACGCGACGGCTTCGATCGCCGCGGCGAGACGGGGCGGGTAGTCGTTCTGTTTCATCAACGGAATCGTGATCGCACCGGTCGAGGCGACGTTCGCGACGTAGGAACCGTTGATCGATCCGAACACCATGCTGGCCGCGACCGCCACCTGTCCGACCTGTAGATAGGCCCGTTTGGCGATCCATTTCGTCGCGCTCAAAAGCATCTTCGCCATCGCACCCATGGCCTCGACGAGGCCCGCAAGCAGGATGAACGGGACCACCCACGTCGACATCACGACGTTGATGACGCCGTAGAGCCCGTCGAACTCGATGGTTATCATCGTCACCGTCCGGGTCAGCGTGAGTCCCTGATGTTCGAGGATACCGGGCATGTACGGGCCGGCGAGCGCGTACGCGAGCCCGAAGATGACGATTCCGAAAATGAGACGCGAGACGAACCAAAGCGAAATCATCGTCAGGAAAATGATAACCACCGCGACGTAGATCTCGGTATCGCCGTACCGTCCCGCACGATCGAGAATGGTGAAGTAGTTACTGTACAGATAGTAGCTCGATCCGCCCGCGAGCAGGATGTACGCGCCGTATCCGAGCGTTTTCAGCCACCGTCTCGAGTCCGACCGCTCGAGACTGGCGGCCCGATACCCGCCCCAACAGACCAGTGCGAACCCGAGATGGACGATCGCGTGCTGTGCTCTCGTGAAGGGGCGTTCGAGCCCGTACCAGACGTGATACCCGAAAAACAGTACCGCGAGACCGAACGCGAGTATTTCGAGCCTGTTTTCTCGAAACGAGTCGAGGATGGACGCGTCCTGTCGACCACCCATGTCCTCGGTGATGTTCTCCTCGATCTGGCGATAGGTAATCTCGTCCGACGTAGTCTCGTTTTCGCTCATTGAAACAACGATTGCGGATCTGTTTGTCCGAGTGGGTGGCTATATACGCCCAGGTCTCAGGCTTCCGGCGGCGCCGTCAGGTCGTAGTCGTCCCACATTCCTTCGTCCTGTAGATACTCGTACACGCCGAGGTGGACCGGAATGTCGGGGTGGAGTTCGCCGAACATGCGATCCTCCGGTCCGAAGTATCCCATCAGGTCTCCGCGTTCCCGGATCTCCTCCTCGTTTTGGTCGACGGCCTCGGTGATCGCGTAGACGATCTCGTCGTTGAGACCGGCGAGGCCGACGATCGGGTATCCCATCGACATCGTGACGATCTCGTCGGTGTAGGTCTCGAACCCGAGTTCGCCGGCGTCGAGTTCGACGATCTCCGCGTACGGGAGGTTCTCCTCGACGTGCTGTCGGCCCGCGTCCGTGACGTTGATCGGTCGCCAGTCGGTCGTCGCGTCGAACTCCTGGGTTGCGCCGCCGAGCACCTCGCCGTTCGTGATCAGGTTGCTCAACGCATCGACTTCGCCGCCCCGCAACGCCGAGCCCTGATCGGCCCAGTCAACCCACTGGATGTCGACGTTGTCCAGACCGACCTCCGCATCGACGAGCTGCTCGGAGGGGAAGGCGGTCGCGGATCCGCGACTACCGAGCGAGAGCGTCTGGCCTTCCAAATCTTCCCACGTCTCGAAATCGGAGTCGGCGAGCACCGCCAGCCCGCCGAACTGGAACGAAACGTGCGTGAACAGCTGTCTCACGTCGTCGAAGTTCTGGATCGGGCCGTCCTCGAACGGCCCCTCGTCGGGCGACAGTTCGAGCGAAATGTTCGCCGGGCCGGCAAGTTCGACGTCGCCGTCGTCCATGAATCGGTAGCCGGCGTCGGCCCCCGGTGCCTCGACCGCCTGCAGTTCGACGCGGTCCTCGACGACGCCACTGCTGGAGAGCCACTCGTCGAACAGTACGCCGATCGTAAACTGGGGCGCACCGTCGACTGACGTGGCCATCTGCCACTGTTCGACGCCGTTACCGTTACCGTTACCGTTGCCGTTGCCGTTACCGTTACCGTTGCCGTTGCCGTTACCGTTGCCGTTACCGGCGCAGCCGGCGAGCGCGATAGTCCCCCCGACTGCACCCGTTTTGAGCAGTTTTCTTCGACTGTACATGATACACATTTACTGACACCCTCATCTTGAATCTACTGGTAACGGGTCGATCATATAACGCGTACTGTCGGGAACCGGTACTACTTGGGACCAGATACGGAACGAATGCGATCCGGAGTTTTAAAGAACCGGATGGAACATGTGGAAACAGGGTATTTAAACGACCGTCGTCGACACACGACGAAAAACCGCATCGATGCCGCCCAGTTCCGTCCGGAAGACTGGACAGCTGGAACCCCCCGAGAGAGACGACATCTGACTCCAATGGACGAACGGACCACCATCCCCTTCGGAATCCGATACGGCCCACAGCTTCTGATATTCGCCATCGGCTACGTGGTGTTCTCCTACGCTGCCGTCCCCGGCCTCGTGATCGAGCGGTTCGATGTCGGCTTCACCGCCGTCGGGTTGCTCATGAGTGCGGCGCTTTCCGCGTTCGTCCTCGTACAGCCGATCGGCGGCCGGTTCGTCGACCGCCGGGCAACGCTGCCGATACTGCTGGCGCTCGGAACCGTCCAGGCAGTCATCGCGATCGCGATCGACATTCCGACACAGTTCTGGATGGTTCTCGCGTTGCGGGCCCTCTGGGGGCTCGTCGCCGGACTCGCGATCACTGCCGGTGCGACACAGATCGCACGGACGTACACGGGGACACGGGCGACACGGAACCAGGGCGTCTACGGCGGCGTTCTTACCGGTGGCGGCGCCGTCGCGTTCCTTTTGACCCCTCGGATCGTCGAGATGACCGGCTGGTTCGGTGTCCACGCTGTCGGCGGTGTGTTGGCCGTGCCGGCGCTTTTGACGCTGTGGCTGGGTCGGGAACACGCTTCCGACACGGCTCCGAGATCGACGTCGGATCCGAAACCCGGGCAGGACGATCCGGACCGCTCGAACCCGCTTTTAAATCGCGTCGTCGTCCTCGCGGCCGGCTGTTATATCGCTATCCTCGGGGGGTACGTGACGCTCTCGACGTTCGTTACCGCCTATTTCGACGATCTCGGCGTCACCGGGCCGCTGAACGCCGCCGCGCTTTTCGCGGCGAGTCTCGGCCGGGCGAGCGGCGGATTCGGGGTGACACACCCGGCCATTGACGACGGTCGGCTGATCGCCGTGACGACCGCCGTCGGTGCAGCGGGGCTCGTCGCGATGGCGTTCGGCGACGGCCTCGCGTTGCTCGTTCTACCGCTCGTGGTTCTGGCGACCGTCTCGCTACCGTTCGGCGCGATATTCAAAACGGCGTCGAGCGCGGTCCGGCGTGACGGGACCGCGCTGGCGATCGTCGTCGCCGCCGGCAACACCGGCGCGCTCGTGTTGCCGATCGTGACCGGACAGCTGCGTGATCTCACCGGCAACTACGACGCGGCGTTTCTCGTCCTCGCCGCTTTGAACGCCGCGGCGGCGCTCGCCGGGATCGCAATCATCCGGACGAAACCCGGCGGCGATCGGTGAGACTGTCGAACGGTTCGCCGCCGTTCGAGGCCTCCGCCGCCGGTGGGGATATTCGATCCGGCGATGTCGGTCACGTCACCTCGTTTCGCAACGTGCCGACGTTTTCGACGGTGACCTCGACGGTGTCGCCCGGTTCCATCGACCCGACCCCGGACGGCGTCCCGGTCGCGATGACGTCCCCCGGCTCAAGCGTGATGTTTTCCGTGATATCGGCGATCAGCTCGGCCACGGAGAAGATCGTGTTCCCGGTGTCCGTCCGCTGTCGGAGCTCGCCGTTCACTCTCGTTTCGAGTTCGAGATCCGATTCGAGCTCGCCGACATCGGTCCGGAGGTACGGCCCGAGCGGGCTGAACGTGTCCGAGCCCTTCGTCCGGACCCACTGCGCTTCGGTTTCGGTCCAGTCGGTGGCGGTCACGTCGTTCATACAGGTGTACCCACGGACGAACCTCATCGCCTCCTCGACGGGAACCGAGCGACACGGTTCGTCGATCACCACCGCCAGTTCGCCCTCGTAATGGACGCCGCTCGTTTCGGGCTCGACGATCGCATCGCCGTGTCCGATCACCGAACTGGGCGGTTTGAAGAACAGATACGGCCGCTCCGGGACCTCCGGATCGTCGACGATACCGGGGTTTTCGATCGTACTCATGTAGTTCAGCCCACAGCCGATGATCTTCGTCGGGGAACACGGTGCCAGAAGATCGACGTCCGCAAGCCGGTGTTCGCCCGATTCCGTTCGGATCACGCCGCCTTCGACCGCCCCCGTCCGTACCGTTCCGTCCGTTTCGAATCGTGCTTCGAGCATGGTACGTCCACAGAGGGTTCGGTAGTAATATCTTCGGGGGAGGCCCGGAAAGGTCTCTCGAACCTATAAAAGCCGGTCTACAGCGCTTCGAGCACGTCGTCGACCTCGGCGAGTTCGTCGTCGACCAACTCGAGCAACGGCGGCCGGACCTCGTCGGAGGCGATGACGCCCTCTTTCGCCAGTATCGCCTTCGAAACCGTCGCAAAGCCGTAGTCGTAACACAGCTCGAAAAGCGGTATCAGCTGGTTTTCGTGGATCTCCCGTGCGGCCTCGGGGTCGCCGCGCTCGCTCGCCTCGAGAACGGAGACGACCGCCGACGGGAGCGCGTTCGCCAGCGCGACCACGCCGCCGTTTCCACCCAGAAGAGTGCCGGGGAGCAACAGGTTGTCGAACCCCTGAAACAGCAGGAAATCGTCGGGTGTGTCCCGCATTATTTTCATGTAATACCCGATATCGCCGCCGGAGTCCTTGAGCCCGATCACGGACTCATCGGTGGCGACGGCTGCGACCGTTTCCGGCGAGATGACCTGCCCGGTGAACCGCGGCTGGTTGTACAGCAGTAGCGGGAGATCCGTTCGCTTCATGACTCGTCTGAAGAACCGCTCGTTGCCCGCAGGCCGTTTCGAAGTGTAGAAATACGGGTTGGTGACGAGCGCCGCGTCGGCACCCAGCTCTGTGACCGTATCGATCAACTCGGCTGACTCGTCGACGCCCGGCGAGAGCGCGCCGGGGACAGTGACCGCCCGCCCATCGGCGGCCTCGATCGTCCGTTCGACGACAGCGGTGTACTCCTCCCTCGAGAGAGCCGCGAACTCACCCGTCGTTCCGCAGGGCATCAGCCCGGTGACACCGCCGTCGACGAGGAACTCCACGACCGATTCGAGCGATTCGAGATCGATTTCCCCGTTCTCGAACGGCGTGACCATCGGACAGATAATACCGCTGTACTCCGAATCAAGCTCGCTTGACATACCCCGAGAGAGCGAACCGCCGGCAATAAAAACTCCGTTCAGATACGCCGGCACACTCCCGAGAAGACCCGGATGGACGAGACGATCAGGCCGCTTCCGGATCGGACGGTTCAGTCGCGTCGAACCGTTCGATTACCTCCTCGGCGATGTACTCGCCGATCGCCATCGAGGAGGTCAACCCCGGGATCACGTACAGGACGTGCGTGGAGCGTTCCCCGTGGAGATACACCTGCTCGTTTACGAGTTCGCCGTCGTCCCGGACCAGTTTCGCGACGATCCCCGTGTAGCTGTCGACGAACTCCTCCGAGCGAACGCTCGGCACCAGTTCCTGTGCCGCCTCTACGAACAGCCGTTTGCTGTAGGACTTCGATAGCTCGTCTTTGGCGACCAGCAGTGATTTCGGGGACCGCATCAGGTTCCAAAAGCCCCGATAGCGGAGCGTCTCCAGCAGCTCCGACAGCGAACTCTCCGAGAGGTCGTATGCCTCGCGGCCGAACGAGAGGGCGACGTTCGGGCCGACGATCACCTTGCCATCGGTCCGGCGGGTGAAGTGGATCCCGACTGACGTGTAGTCGGGGTCCGGCGTCGGATAGATGTTCGATCGCACCGTGTCGGCGCTGTCGGGCGTGAGTTCGTAGTAGACGCCCCGGAACGGGACGATCTGGTACGACGAGTTGACGCCCATCCCCTCGGCGATGGTGTCGGCGTACAATCCCGCCGCGTTGACCACGTAGGACGCATCGATATCGCCTTTCGACGTGGTCAGGACATGGCCGTTCGATCGCTCGTAGACGTCCTCGACCTCGTATCCCATGTAGTACTGTACGCCGCCGTTCTCGGCGTCCTTCGCGAGCGTGTACAGGTATTTCATGAAATCGACCGAGCCCCCCTCCGGACAGTACAGGGCCGCGATCCCGGTCGCGTTCGGCTCGTACGATCGGATCTCCGACTCGTCGTCTATGAGCTGCGTCTCCACGCCGTTCTCCTGACCGTTCTCGTGTAGCGCACGCAGCCGCTCGTACTCCGTCTCGTCCTGGGCCGTCACGAGGATCCCGTCCTCGTTTACTGGGACCCCGTTGTCCCGACAGTAGGATTTGAGCATCCGGGCGCCCTTCGTCGCCTGTCGCGCCTGTAGCGTTCCGGGTTCGTAGCTGAACCCGGGATGGATCACGCCCGAGTTTCGACCGCTCTGGTGAGCCCCGAGTCGGTACTCCTTTTCGACGACGCAGACGTCGAGATCGGACGTTTCGACCAGGTGCTTCGCGACCGCCGTCCCGACAACGCCACCGCCGATAACCGCCACATCGTGCGCGACCATGTCGTTCTACAGGTCCGCTGTCGACAATAAACCGTCGTCCGAAGGATCCGTTCGGCGGCCGTTCCGGAGTCGAGCCGACGCCTCACTGATCCCGCTCGGTTTCGCGGTGGGTACGCAGCTCCTCGATGAACGTAACGGCGTCCTCGAGCAGTCGATCGTAGAGCTTTTCGCCCTTCTCGGGGGAGGCATGTGTCGGATCGCCGACGTGGCCGAGGTGTCCATCCGAGGGATCGTGACCGGTACTCGGCGACAGCACCCGATCGCCGTTGCCGACGAGGTTGTTCGACTGAAACTGGGAGAACGTCTCGTTCGTCTCCGGCTCGATGAGTTCCCCGCGGACCAGATCGCCGTAGTGAAACTGCATGAACGAGGTCTCGAACTCGCCGCCGTGCATCCCGTCCTCGGGGTCGCCGTCCCGCAGTTCGGTGTGAATCTCGACGCCGAACCGGAGTGGATCGATCGTCCCGAAGAACGCCTCCGGGTGGTCGTCGGCGACCCGCTTTGTCGCCGTATCGATCGCCGTCAGGTTCCCGATCCGGTGTCCGTTCACCGTGATGACGTTCTCGAAGCCGTGCCCGAGAAGGCTCTCGTAGACGTCGGCGAGCACCGCCGTCGTCGTCTCCGTCGAAAGCGAGACCGTCCCCGGGAACGCCAGATGGTGGTTCGCATCGCCGTAGGGGATCGTCTCGGCGACGAGGACATCCGCCCGCTCGGCGATGCCGTTTCCGATCGTCTCGGCCTGCATCATATCGACGCCCAAAGGGAGATGCGGGCCGTGCTGTTCGACCGATCCGATCGGGACGACGATCGTCGGTGAGTCGCGGGATTCGATGTAGGACTCGACGTCCTGCCAGCTGCGTTCGGCCAGCCGATGGGAGTTCGCGGGATCGCTCATACGGTCTTCACCGTCGCGGCCCTATTAAAACGTAAGAAGCACGATCACGGGCTGAGCCGACCACAGCTGTTATTTCACCCCTTCCCGTCTTCTCGGTCGATGAACGAGACACCGTTGACCGTCGGCGTCCTCGGCGGGATGAGCAGCCAGTCGACGATCGAGTACTACCGGCGGCTCGACGAGGGAATCAACGACGTCTTCGGTGGCCACCACGCGGCCGACCTCGTCATCCGAAGCGTCGATTTCGGCCGCATCGAACGGTTCATCCGCGAGGAGCGCTGGGGAGAGGCCGGGGCGTTTCTCGCCGATGCCGCGACCGATCTCGAGGCCGCTGGCGCGGACGTCGTCGTCATGGCGACGAACACGATGCATCGGGTCGCCCCCCGGATCGTCGAGTCGCTGTCGGTTCCGTTCCTCCATATCGTCGACGCGACGGCCGAGGCGATCACGACGGCCGGACTCGACACGGTCGGCGTGCTGGGGACGGCGTCCGTCATGGAGGCCGACTTTTACGCCGACCGGTTCGGAGAACACGGGATCGACGTCGTCGTCCCCGACCCGGAGGACCGCGAGCTCGTCGATACGATCATCTTCGAGGAGCTGACAAGCGGCGTGATCCGCGAAGAGTCGCGTGCGGCGTATCTCCGCGTGATCGACGATCTGGTCGGCGGCGGCGCCGAGGGGATCGTCCTCGGCTGTACGGAGATCGATCTCCTCGTCGAACAGTCCGACCGCCCGGACGTCCCGATGTTCGATACGACTGCCCTCCACGTCGAACGGGCCGTCGAATACAGCCTGAACGGCGGCGAGTGATACTCAAGAGAACGTGTGTAAACTGTGAGTCACTTGATCTCAGTTACCTTTCCTCAAGAAGAGACTCCCGTCGTCGTCGGGCGTAGCCCGCTGCTTGAGGGAACTTCGCCCCTTTCCGTTTACGGCGAGGAGGGGTCACAGATACCCCAACTTCTGAAGTCGTGCTTCGGTCTCTTCATCGAGATCAGCGTGTTCTATCGTTCGCTGAAACGTATCTATCTCGTCTTTACATCCGATGTTCAGTTGCCGGGCAGTACGGAGTTTAAAAACGAGGTCCGGATCTTCGACCTCCTCCTGGACAGAGGCTAATAAGCTGTCGATCATCTCACAGAGTGAGGTTTCCATAGAACGACGAATACTACCATTTAACTTTAATCCTTGTCCCACATCTCGAAACACGAAGCACAGTTATACAGGTGTACTTTGAACTGATCGATCTGTCCGCAGACTTCATCGAATAGCTGTTTCGGGCGAGAATGTGTCTGAAGAATATCACTTCAACGTGACAACCAAAACGTCATACACGATCTGTCATGTCGTGTATTTATATCGTTTATATCTCAAGTGAACATAAGGAATGAGAACTACTGTCACTACGGTGGGAATGAAGGCAATTACTACACGTCAGCTGTCCGTAATCACTGCGGGCGACGAAACACTTAATGGCGGGATCGTGTTGGATCAGTAATATATGGCGGGCACCACGATGACCGCCCATGAGGCGCGCCAGCAGCTCTATGGGATCGTCCGTAGGGACGCCCCGTTTGATGAGAAAGCAGAGGAGGCCTTAGAGCTTGGCAAACAGTATCTCAACGCTGACAACGGCCATCTCACCCGGATCGATCAGGAGACCGATCACTGGGAAGCGATCGTCAGCACGGATGAGGCTGACGAGCCGTTTCCCCCTGGGCTCGAACTCGATCTCGGGACGACATACTGCCGTCGAACACTCACAGAGGATGCCCCGATAGCGCTCCACGATGCACCGACTCAAAGCTGGGCAGACGACCCAGCGTTTCAAACCCACGGCCTGCACTGCTACCACGGTACAACACTTATCGTGAACGGTGAACCGTTCGGGACCGTCTGTTTCGTTGCTGAAGATCCACGGGGGGAACCGTTCAGCGACGGTGAGACGATGTTTGCCGAACTTATCACCCGAATGCTCGAACGCGAACTCGAACGCGAGCAACACGAGGCGGATCTCGTGCGACAGACCAACCTCGCCACGGTACTCAACCGGGTACTTCGACACAACCTTCGGAACGATATGTCTGTCATCCGTGGCTTTACGCAACTTATGGCCGATCGGCTCGAAAATGATCGGTACAGCAATACCGCACTCTCGTGTATTGACAAGGTGATCGCGTTAAGCGAGAAGGCGAGGGAGCTAGATCGCTTCGTTGCTGCTGACTTCGAGCGCGAACCCGCAGAGATCGTGGCACTTGTCGAGGAACTTATCGAGGGGGTTGAAGCCGACTACCCTGAAGCCTCGATCGCGCTCGATTACGATGAAGAGATCACGGCAACCGTGTTCCCGAGTTTTACACGGGCGATCGAGGAGTTGATCGAGAACGCAGCCAAGCACGGCGGCGATACCCCACACATCGGTGTCTCTATTGAATCAGTTCCGAACGCCGTCGAGATTCAGATATCTGACGATGGACCCGGACTCGCCGACCACGAAGCTGATGTACTTAAAACGGGGGCAGAAACCCCCCTTACGCACGGGACTGGCCTTGGCTTGTGGCTCAGCCACTGGATTATCTCCAGCCATGGTGGATCACTCGATGTAACCAAGAACGGGACTGGAACGAAGATGAAGATCTCGATCCCGCGAATGCAGTCGCCGAACGTTACGGAAGAGTTGCGAAGAGTTGGACGCGCTCGTGACTTGTACCAGGCGGCTTTCGAAGAAGCAACTGATGGAATGCTTCTCGTTAATACGGATGCTCGGATCATCGATGCCAATACTGAAGCAAGTATCACACTTGGTATAGAACGACGACAGTTACTCGGTCGATCACTCCCCGAGGTGTTACCGGATGACTTGGATTTTCAAAATACGTGGAAGTCGATCAAACAGCGTGAACACTCTCATGAAACGTTGGTTCTCGATGAACCGAACGGGAATAAGCGGTATATTAGCTACTCCGTTGCGACCGATATCGTTCCCGGACGGCATCTGATTATCGGCCGCGATATCTCGGAGCAAATATCTTCCAAGGTGGAAGTAGACACGGTGATAGAAAACCTTCCGGGATACGTCTACCGACATAAGCTCGCGGATGGGTGGCCACTGGAGTTCGTCAAAGGATCGGCAAGAGATGTCACGGGATACACAACCGCTGAGTTGGAGGAAGAGATAACGTTTGCTGAAGAAGTCATTCATCCCGACGATCGAGAGAAGGTTACGACAGGGGTTCAAGAAGAGATCGCCGAGACAGATCACTTCGATTTGACATACAGGATCATCACCAAGGACGGTGATCAACGGTGGGTTCGGGATCAGGGGAAATTAATAGAGGACCCTATAACGGGAGGAGAGTATCTGGACGGATTTATAATGGACGTGACACAGCAAACGGAGCGAGAGCAAACCCTGCATGTCATGTCCCAGCGTCTTGAGGCTATCCTAGAGAACACGACAACCCCGATGTGCATGAAGGATGACGATGGGAAGTACGTCTTTGTCAACCGGGCATACCGGGAGCTATTCGGTCTTCAGGACGAGGAGATCATCGGACACACTGACGGAGAGCTCCATCCGCCGGGAATGGCTGACGAAGTGTGGGCGAACGATCAGGCCGTACTTGAACATGCCAGACCCATCGAACGTGAGGAACACATCGATGTAAACGGTGATGAGCGCGTGTATCTCTCTACGAAGGTCCCGATATACGATACGGGTGACCGATCCGACCCGGACACTCCGGTCGCTGTCTTCGGTGTTGCAACGGATATAACCGAGCGTAAAGAGTACGAGGACCGGCTTCAAAAAGAACAGCGGTTTGTTCGGAGTATTTTCAGATCGCTTCCGGACCCGTTCTACGCGTTTGACACTGATGGCTATCTTATCCGGTGGAACGAAGAACTCGAATCACAGCTAGGATACTCTAGCGATGAGCTCGACGGGATGTACGTCACGGAATTAGTGCCCGAGGACGAGGTCACGCGAATTAAAACGAAGTTTCAACAGATACTAGAAAAACGTCAGTCAGTTGTCGTCGAATCGGCGTTCGAAACGAAGGACGGGGCCCGGATTCCCTACGAGTTTACTGGGGGTCCTCTAGAAGATGCAAACGGGACTGTCGAAGGCGTCACCGGAATCGGACGTGATATTTCTGAACGAAAAGAACGTGAGGGCCAACTGGAAGCACTGAACCAGACGACACAGGAATTAATGGCCGCTACGTCACGAATGGAAGTCACAGAGATCGGCGTTGAGAAAGCATCTTCAATATTTGGCTTGGAAACGAATTCGATCTACCTCTATTCCGAGGAAGAAGACGGCCTCGTTCCGGTCGCAGCGACTGATAACGTTCGCGACCTCGTTGAGGAGCTACCGGTTCTTACTGAAACTAATAGTATCGCGTGGCAGGCTTACAAAGACGATGAAGCGAGGATAATTGATGACGTTCGGTATCACCCGATGGTGCACAATCCCGAAACCGATGTACGAAGTGAATTATATCTCCCGATAGGGGACGCCGGCATCCTACTTGCTGGCTCAACGACTGTCGGTGCGTTTTCCGATGATACCGTCACAAAGGGAAAGCTACTGGCATCCGCGATAGAAGCGGCTCTCGAACAGGTCGCCCGCGAACAGACGCTCCGAGACCGTGAAGCGGAGCTCATGCGTCAAAACAAACGGCTTGAAGAGTTTGCGAGCGTGGTTTCTCATGATCTGCGAAACCCACTAAATGTCGCCGCAGGCCGATTAGAGCTAGCCCAAGAGGAGTGTGATAGCGAACACTTGGATAAAGCGAGGCATGCACATGGGCGAATGGACGCGCTTATCGACGATATACTAACAGTGGCCAGAGAGGGTGAAACGGTAACTGAGCGTGAACAGATCGATCTCGATACCTTCGCCAACAGTTGCTGGGAGACCGTTGAAACGGGTGATGCATCACTGATCGTTGAGACGGACCGGATGATCCGGGGCGACAAGATCCGTCTAAAGCGGGTGTTTGAAAACCTGTTCCGGAATGCGATCGAGCATGGTGGCAACGAGGTGAGAATACGAGTTGGACCACTGGCAAACGGGTTTTTTATTGAAGATGATGGGGACGGAATTCCTGAAAAAGAACAGGACACAGTGTTCGATGCCGGCTATTCGACCAGCGAGGGGGGAACAGGGTTCGGATTGAGTATCGTCAAACAGATCGTTGAGGCACACGGCTGGGAGATCCGTTTGACGAACGGGCCCGATGGTGGCGCACGATTCGAGATAACCGGCGTCGAGGCTATCAGTGAATAGAGCACCTGTATCTCGTATCTTACCTTTGATAAACGGTTACCGGAACGGAATCTGTACCGTTGGGTAGACACTCGTCTCGACGAATCAGAACGACGTCAATCGGATCGGTCTATCGCGCAAAACTCGCTCTCTACATCCTGTACGACCGCAGAAACATAGTTTGATTGTGGAATGCCATACTCGCAAGTCTTCGGTCAAAGCTACACTCATTTTCGATCACTGAGTTCCCTGTAGAGCGGCATCAACCACTATATGTAGCCGGGGAATGGTACAAACCGTGACTACCCTTCCAACGTGGAGTGAGAAGATCGACGAACTGGGGTTCCCGGTAGACCCACTGAATGCGAATCGGTCGCGGAATCGCGTCAGAAACCTCTTTGCGCACGGGACGATCACTTCAATCACGCTTCGCCTCCGATACCCTTCGATCTTCTGCTGGGCCCTTGATCAACTATCAGAGGAAACCGATGAGAAGCGAGCCCGACGGGAGTGAGCGGAGCCGAAGGCTCCGCGATCTACGTCGGGCGAGTGACTGAGGAGCGAAGCGACGAAGAAACGAGCCCGACGGGATTTGAACCGAAGGAAGACGGTCGCCTCGCTTCGCTCGGCGCTGCGACTTCCTGGGTTCAAATCATAGGCCTCGCTCTGTTCGTCACGTCCGTTTCTCACAGAAGCGAGCCCGACGGGAGTGAGCGGAGCCGAAGGCTCCGCGATCTACGTCGGGCGAGTGACTGAGGAGCGAAGCGACGAAGAAACGAGCCCGACGGGATTTGAACCCGCGGCAACCAGGTCCGGAACCTGGCACTCTGTCCACTGAGCTACGGGCCCTCGGCTGGGGGTAATCTCGGGGTAAGTATAACCGTTGTGAACCGTCCCGGCAAGGAGGCGTCACCGCCGCCGAAGCTATCCGTGCACAGCGAATAGATACGGTATGCATCAGTTCATCGACGGCGAATGGGTGTCGGAATACGAGGCAACCGACGAGGAGGGCTCGTTCAAAAGACAGCCGACAAGCTTCCGGGACCGGGTTACCCCGGAGGAAGCCGAGGCCGGGCGGTATCACCTCTACGTCAGCTACGCCTGCCCGTGGGCCCATCGGACGCTCGTCACCCGGAAGCTGCTCGGACTCGAGGACGTCATCTCGGTCGACGTGGTCGATCCGTATCGCGCCGAGGGGGGCTGGCAGTTCACACCGGAGAAGGACGGCAGTACCGTCGATTCGATCAACGGCTTCGACTACCTCCGGGAGGCCTACGTCGAGGCCCACTCAGAGTACACGGGTCGGGTGACGGTGCCGGTGCTGTGGGACAAAGACGAAGAGACGATCGTCAACAACGAGTCCCGCGAGATCATGCGGAACCTGACGACGGTCTTCGCCGACCTCGGCAACGGTGTCGACCTCGCGCCCGAAGGACTGCGCGGTGAGATCGACGATGCGCTGGATGAGATCTACGAGCCGATCAACAACGGCGTCTACCGGACGGGGTTCGCCGACTCGCAGTCGGCCTACGACGAGGCGGTGACGGAGCTGTTCGAGGCGCTCGCCCACTGGGATGCCGTCCTCGAAGACCAGCGGTATCTGGTCGGCGATCGGTTGACCGAAGCGGACATCGCGATGTACACGACGCTCGTCCGTTTCGACGAGGTGTACCACACGCACTTCATGTGCAACCACAAGTTGATCCGCGAGTACGACGCCCTCTGGCCGTATCTGCGAGATCTCTACACGACACCGGGCTTTGGCGAAACGACGCGGATAGGCCACATCAAGGAGCATTACTACACGACTCACCCCGATGTGAGCCCGAAACGCATCGTCCCGATGGGCCCCGATCCCGACTTCGAGAAACCGCACGACCGCGACGAACTGCCGGGCGAGCCACCGGTCTGATAGCTCCGAGGATCCGGACGGACCGGGCGGTCGAACGCTGTTTTCGTCGGTAAAGCTATATACAATCGTGACATAGTATGTCATGACCATGGCTGACACGAAGCGAGGTCGTGAACGGAAAGGCCGGAAGAAGCGAGAACAGCGGTACCGCCACGAGATCGAACGGACGCTCGAAGCGCGTGACAGCGACCTCGATTTCGAGGAACTCTACGAGGACACCGAGATCGACCTCGATCGCTGAAGGCGGTCGCCACGTTTTCGGTCGGCCGTCGGCTCTCCGCCCGCCACGGTTACGTGAACAGCCGCGATCGGTTCACGAACCGGGCGATCCGAACAACCGGGACTTATTTTCCCGAAGCGTCGAGTGGTCCCTATGCCGAAAACGACGCTCGCGGAACTGCTCGAACGCAACAATCGTCACGTCGAATCGCTCTCCGAGGAGTACTTCGATGCCGTCCAGTCCACACAGGACCCCGCGGTCGTCTCCGTCTGCTGTTCGGACTCGCGGGTCTCCCAGGAGGGCATGTGGGCGATCGACGAACCCGGGTGGCTCTTTACCGCCGGCAACATCGGAAACCAGGTCTGGGAGATCCACGACGGCGAGCGGGTCCTCGCCGGCGACGTGCTCTACCCGATCGAGTACACCGACACGGACGTCGCCTGCGTCGTCGGACACACCGGCTGTGGCGCCGTCACCGCGGCACTCGAGGCGGTCCGGGCTGACGATCCCGAGACACTGGCGCCGGGCATCGAGGCTCGCATCGAGTCACTTCGCCCGGTCATCGAGTCCGGGCTCGCCGACGACCGCGTCTCGGAGGACCGCGACGTGAGTCTGGTGAACCAGCTCGTCGAGTACAACGTCGACCGACAGGTCGAGTTCCTCCGCTCGGACGAGTCGGTGCCCGACACCGAGACGGTACTGGGGTTTGTCTACGACTTTCAGAGCGTCTACGGCGACGACCGGGGGCGGTGTTATCTCGTCAACCACGACGGCGAAACAGCGACCGACCGGCTCAACGAGGCGGTGCCCGAACGGTTCGAACCGTACGCACGTCGGTTGCTGTAGCTGTCTGATCTACAGCTCATCGAGCCAGCAGATCGGCCCGACCGTCGTCTTCGACATCGATAGCTGTGTTCTCCACCGTCCCCATCGAATTTCCTGCCGGCTGGACAGCGCCGACGCTACCGGGTGTAAAAAAAACTGTTCGAAAGCGATACTTCCGCGGTCGGCCTTACAGGCGCGTCAGGTTCGTCGCTCGAGGGCCCTTCTCGGCCTCCTCGATGTCGAACTCCACTTCCTGTCCTTCTTCGAGGTCCGGACCGCCGACATCCTCCATGTGGAAGAAGACGTCC
>LKMJ01001228.1_pt1 | contig 22246 bp, 21 predicted proteins | sample 643391 | NCBI WGS metagenome assembly LKMJ01 (sample SAMN04112250, study PRJNA286221) | soda lake metagenome | biome: soda lake; feature: Kulunda Steppe; material: water; isolation source: sample PL-Br10 brine of Picturesque Lake | place: Russia: Kulunda steppe | collected 2010-07
ACACGGAGTTGAATTTCCCAGAACTCCTCCCACGCCGAGCGAAGTGCTTTCTCCGGTTTCCCTGTCGCATCAACTGTCCCCGTCGCTTCTGCCAGATGCATGAACTCGCCGAGAATTGATCGCTCGCCGACGACATACAGTGGATCGGCTTCGCGTTCTTTGAGAGCGGCCAGACAGCGGTCCAGATGTTCGTCGATTTGTTCGTCGCGAAGTCGTTCGAACCTTGCCTGCGAGAAGCCGCCTTTCGAGTGCTGACTTTTGAGTTCACTGTCGAATCCGTGAAAAGAGACCCGTTCGTCACCCTGGTACGTGCCCATCGCAAAGAGATCCGAACGGACAAGTGCGAGTGTATACCGACCGCGGGGCTGGAACCACTCCCGTTCGATGCGGAACTGTTCGCCCCACTCGACGAAGGGATCCGGTGAGACTGCAGGACGGAGGCAAGCACCGACCAATCCCGAATCATCGCCGACGGCCAGACAGGGTGCTGCTCGGGAGACGAGCGCGGCGCGCTCGCCGAATATCTCCCGAATTTCTCGGGGCAGGTTCTTGCCATCTCGAATGAATGCAGTCAGCGTACCTTCCGGGCCGGTCTCGATGGATTCGAGGCGGTCGAGAATCTCCGCAAGTTGTTTTCCGCGGAGCGTTTTCTCGCGCAGGTAGGTGAGCCCACTGTCTTCTGCTTGGAGACGCTTGACCTGGTCTTCGAGTTGTTCGATCCGGTCTTCCATCTTGTTTGCCCGCCGTTGTGCGTCCTGTTTCTCCGTGACTGCGTCTGCACGGCGGCGCTCCTCGGCGTCGAGTTTGTTTTCGAGGCGCTCGATTTCCTCGTTTAGCTCCTCAATTTCCTCTTTGAGTTCGGTCCGACCGAACAGATCGTCCAGCATTATCCTGTGGGCTGGCGGGGGAGCTATTAAAATCCAGTGTCCGAGTGTTCTACTCGTTTCCGCTGCCAGAAGGGCTTTAATACACGCTCTACAAGACGAGACAGGTATCTCTCCTTCACTCACATACTGCTCTCACCACACCGGTCGGTGGTCGGTATCGGGATGGTACCATCTTCTGCCGCAAGGCGGCTACTTATATACATAACGGACTTACTTGATGTAAACACATACTGTGTAAAACAATGCAAGGAAACCAACAACAGGCGTACGATAGGGGAATTACGATCTTCTCGCCCGATGGACGGCTCTACCAGGTCGAGTACGCGCGGGAAGCGGTCAAACGGGGCAGTGCAAGTCTCGGCATTCGGACGGCGGATGGCGTGGTACTTGCTGCGGACCGACAGACGCGGTCGCCCTTGATCGAAGAAGAGAGTATCGAGAAAATCCACGAGGTCGACGACCACGCCGGGATCGCAAGCGCCGGCCACGTCGCCGACGCTCGCCAACTCATCGATTTCGCTCGCCGACAGGCACAGGTTGAGCAGTTGCGGTATGAGGAACTGATCGGGATCGAGACACTGACGAAACGCGTGACCGACCACATCCAGCAGTACACCCAGACAGGCGGTGCCCGCCCGTTCGGTGTTGCACTGCTCATCGGTGGCATCGAAGACGGCGAACCGCGACTATTCGAGGCCGATCCGTCAGGCACGCCCTACGAGTGGCAGGCGGTCGCCATCGGCGGCGGTCGAGACGATATCCAAAAACATCTCGAAGACGAGTACGATCCGGAGATGGATCTTGCAAGCGGCATCACACTCGCACTCGAAGCACTGGCTGCTGCTGACGATGATCTCCAGCCAGAGAGTGTGCATCTCGCAACGGTCGATGCCGAGACCGAACGCTTCGAGACGCTTTCGACCGAAGAACTAGAGGAGTACGCGAAAGAGGCCGACCTCGGCGGTGAAGACGATGAATAACGAAACCCAAAACCCCTACGAACCGGAACTCGGTTCGTTCGAGAACGTCGACGAACAGGGCGAGACAGTCACCAAAACTGGTACCACGACGGTCGGTATCTCGACTGATGATGGTGTCGTCATCGGAACGGACAGACGTGCCAGCCTCGGTGGCCGCTTCGTGTCGAACAAAAACGTTACCAAAGTCCAGCAGATCCACCCAACGGCTGCGCTGACACTCGTCGGATCGGTCGGCGGCGCACAGTCGTTCATTCGGACACTGCGCTCTGAGGCGAATCTCTACGAAACTCGCCGTGGCGAGCCGATGTCAACTCACGCGCTTGCGACACTTGCAGGGAACTTTGCCCGTGGTGGGCCGTTCTTTGCGATCAATCCGATCCTCGGCGGTGTCGACGAGGATGGCAGCCACGTTTACAGCATCGACCCTGCCGGTGGTGTGATGAAAGACGATTATACGGTAACCGGAAGCGGAATGCAACTCGCTCACGGTGCCCTCGAAGGTGAATACGACGAGTCGATGTCACTCGAAGAGGCTGAATCGCTTGCCGCTCGTGCGGTACAAGCCGCCTCGGAGCGAGATACTGGCTCGGGTAACGGGCTCGTCATCGCGACAGTCACTGAAGATGGCGTCGAAATCGAAAAATACGACGACGCGACCGAACTGATCTAGAACTCGCGTCGACATTCCTTTCTTTCGCCGATTCCTCACAGGAGATATTCGAATGCGTAGCGCACACCCAATCGAACGCGAGGTCGGTATCGAGTATTATGTGACCGAAGCCGAAGGCACCGGTGGACGGCTTCGCGTCGAACCGGAAGACTTCCGCGTGCGAGAACTTGAGTTGTTCGACTCCTTTCCCGTTGATGCAAGCGCCGAGAAGTATCCACATCTGCTGATGCGGGTCCGGTTGCGTGGCTGGGAGACAAACGACTTCGCAACGACGCTTTCGAACCAACTCGGTATCTCGCGCGAGCGCATCTCCTGGGCCGGAACCAAAGACAAACACGCTGTTACCACACAACTTTTTTCGATCAAGGGTGTCGAGCCAGAGGAGATTCCCGACCTCTCGGATGTGGAATACGAGGTCGTCGGCCGAACTGGGCGGTCAATCTTGTTCGGTGACCTGGCAGGTAACGCCTTCGAGATACGGGTTCGTGATCCAGACCGGCCAGACACCGCCACGACCATAACCGAACAACTGCGTTCGTTTGCCGGTGGCCAGACGGTTGGTGTTCCAAACTACTTTGGCCAACAACGATTCGGTAGTCGCCGCCCTGTGAGCCACGATGTCGGTCTCGCAATCGTTCGTGGTGATTGGGAGCAGGCAGTCATGACCTACGTTGGCAACCCATCCGAGCGCGAACCCGAACAGACACAGGAAGCCCGCCGGTTCGTCGAGAAAAGCCGCGACTGGCAGCAAGCACTCGAAGAATTTCCGCGGTATCTCGGATACGAACGGTCAATGTTGCACCGGTTGGCTGAAGGCGGGGACGAACCTGCTGATTTCCGGGCGGCCCTCGAAACCCTTCCAACGAACCTCCAGCAGCTTTTCGTCAACGCAGCCCAGTCCTATATTTTCAACCAGATCCTTTCAGAACGGCTCGAACGAGGGCTGCCATTCGAGAAGCCAGTCGCTGGTGATGTTGTCTGCTTTGCCGACAGTGAGGCACCCGACGGGTTGGCACTTCCCGATACCGACAGAATACAGCGAGTCACCGAGGGCCGGATCGACTCGGTCACCCGCCACTGTGAGCGTGGGCGGGCCTTCGTTACCGCACCGCTTGTCGGGACGGAAACTGAGTTCGGTGAGGGGGAACCGGGCGAAATTGAGCGGGAAGTACTCGACGAAGTCGGTATCGAACCCAGCGCGTTCGATCGTCCCGGCGAGTTCAACTCGACAGGGACGCGACGGGCGATACTCGTTCGTACGCCGGTTGATCTGACAACTGCCCCATTCACATTGTCATTCCAGTTGCCGCGGGGGTCGTATGCGACCGTTGTCCTCCGCGAATATCTCAAAGCTGACCCCGAACAGCTGTGACCTGCTGGTAGGAGAAACCCGCCTTTTATATCTGCGGGGGCGTATATCCGGCGATATGGAATTCTGTGACGACTGTGGTTCGATGATGAAAACGGAAGACGGAAACTGGATCTGTGGAAGTTGTGGCTACGAGAAAGCACGAGACGAACAGAATGAAGAACAGATGGTGACCACCACCGGGCAGGAAGAATCCGAGATTGTCGATATAAGCGATACTGAAGGCCAGGGGCGACCGACGACGACCGCTCAGTGTCCATCGTGTGATAACGACAAGGCCTACTGGTATATGCAACAGATTCGGGCAGCAGATGAGAGCGAGACACGGTTTTTCGTCTGTACGGAATGTGAACATAAGTGGCGCGAAGACGACCACTGACTTGTCTGAATGAGCAACGACCTGACGCCGCCTGCCGTCCCCGAAGACGAACTCGACGCTGCTGGTTGGAAACTCGCTAACGAGCGTACAGAGACGTTATTCGAGGTTCCAGCGGCACGAATCCGTGGCGCAACTCGACGATACGAAGACGAGCAATCTCGCATCGCCCTTCGGGAGGCAACTGCAGACGCCATCGACCACCCGATCAGGTTTTTTGCTGTGACACAGCTTGGATTCGAGCCGTCGCTTCCCCCAGGGGTCTCGCCCGCGTTGTTCGGTTCGACGCTTCGATCCGAGGTTCGCAAAGCCTTCGTCGACCGCCTCGAAGAACGCGGCCTGGTCGATATCGAGCGTGCTGGCTCGGAACGGATTCGACTGCCGGACCGAAGCCGGGCGCGCATACGCACCTTCACTGCGACTGATCCACTTCTCGCATACGATAACAGACAGCTTCGACTGGAGTGCTCGGTTGCGGTCTGGATCAAATCGGGAACTGTCAGGATCGCCACTGGTGGCTACCCGGCTGTCTCACTCGCAACACAGTTCGATCTCGATATCGAATCGGGTCCGCTCACTCGCTCGCCAGATGCCTACCGCGATTCCTTTCTCGATTTACTTCGCGGTGTTGGTCAGAACAATTGACTTTGTCGAAAAGGAGTTTGGTTGTCGTTTCTCACACGGGATTTCGGGCAAACGTGAGATATCCAGTGTGACCAACACCTGCGGTCGATGGTCGTGAACCACGGTCGCCAAAATCCATCTCCCGCTGGATCGTCTCTAGTGTCTCTATCTCTTCGAGACCAACCTCTCGTGCGGTATCGACGACCTCGTGGCTCGACTCGACGAACGGTGAGTACACAGCCACGTAGCCGGCCGGAACGAGTAACTCGGGTGTCTCGGCCACAACTGCGGGCGCATCTCCTGTATCGAGTGTCACGACATCGAACTCACCGAGTCCGGTGAGTTGCTCGGTCACGTCGCCGGTCCGGACATCGACTGCCTGCTCGACACCGGCCAGTGCCATATTCTCACGAGCAACGTCTGCAAACTCCTCGTCGCGTTCGAACGTGAGCACCTCTGCGCCCGCGCGGGCGAGCGATGCAGCGAGAACACCAGTTCCGGTTCCGGCATCGAGCACTCGATCACCTGCTGCGATCCCCGTATGACCCATGACGAGACCGATATCACGGGGCATCATCGGCGCGCCGGTTCGCTCGAAGTGATGAAAGAGATCCGGGCCACGAAGCTTTCGGGCGACAAACTCTGTGCCGAGATGGGTCTCCACGGTGTCTCCGGGCGAAACGTCTTCGGGCACGTCGAGGATTCCAAGATCGGTTTCGAGTCGCTCGCCGGGGGCGAGTAGATACTCCCTGTCGTCGGTAACGAACAACAGTGACACGTCTATTCGGTCAGTTGCTCGATTGCATCGAGTGGCATTCCGTTTGCGTCTTCGAGTGCTTTCCGGGCTTTCTCTTTGCTTACACCTGCTCTGTCAGCGACTGTGTCGATATCCTCTTGAGGGATTTCTTCTTCGTCGCTTTCGGCTTCCGTACTGCCGCCCTCGCGGGTTTCCGGTGTACCGACGATGTTGTACGTTTCCTGTCCCTGTGCGTCCATGCGCTGGACATCCGGACTGTTGAAGACGAGTTCTTCGTCAGCCGTCCGGATAATAACTTCCTCGGCATCGAGTTCGTCGATATCGATGCCCATCTGCTTCATCATTTGCTGCATTTTGCGTGAATCGAGTCCGCCGCCGCCTCCTCCAAACATACCTCTCCCTTTTCGCCACGCAATAAAAAGATCTGTGTTGCAAAGCCGCGACGAATCGTCCGCGCCGGACTCCCGATTATGCGAATCCTTTGCCCTGGAGTTCGCGGGCGATGATGTTTTTCTGGATTTCGGTGGTTCCCTCGTAGATCTGGGTGATCTTGGCGTCGCGGTAGAGGCGCTCGACATCGAAGTCATCGACGTAGCCCGACCCACCGTGGATCTGGACTGCCTCGTCTGCAACATCAACAGCAACACGGGAGGCGTATTCTTTCGCCATGGAGGCGAGCATCGTCAGGTTTGCATCGGAGTCGTTTTCGACTGCCCAGGCGGACTTGTAGGTCAGCAGGCGTGCGGCTTCGGTTTTGGTGAACATGTCCGCGAGTTTGTGCTGGATGGCCTGGAACTCGCCGATGGAGCGGCCGAACTGCTCGCGCTCTTCGGCGTATTCGAGGGCGCGCTCTGCTGCACCGCGGGCAATCCCGACACCCTGGGCGGCGACACCAGTTCGCGTCTCGTCGAAAAACTGCATCTGCTGGAGGAAACCAGCACCGCGGGTTCCAACGAGGTTTTCTTCGGGTACGCGCACGTCGTCGAGGATCAGTTCAGCCGTGTCGGAGGCACGGATACCCAGTTTGCCCGTGATCTTTTCGGCGGAGAACCCATCGCGGTCAGTCTCGATGATGATCTGGGAGAAGCCGTTGTAGCGACCCTCTGCGTCAGGATCGGTCTGACAGAGCGCAACGACGTAATCAGCGACAGTCCCGTTCGTGATCCACATCTTGTTGCCGTTTATGACCCACTCGTCACCGTCTTTTTCTGCCTGCGTCGAAATCGAAGAGACGTCGGAACCGGCGTGAGGTTCACTGATCGCTGCACCGGTGATCATTTCACCGCGAGCGACTGGTTCGAGGAACTTCTCTTTTTGCTCTTCGGTTCCGCTTGCGATGATGTTCTCTGTCCCGAACGATGTCGAAACGAGACACAGGCCAATACCAGGATCAGCAGCGAACAGCTCTTCGCTGATAATCATCGTTTCGAGCGTCGAGTAGCCAGCACCACCGTACTCCACAGGGATGCGTGCACCGAGAAGCCCCATCTCGGCTGCCTTGTCGATTACGTCGTGTGGATATTTTTCTTCACGGTCGTACTTTTTTGCGACCGGCTTGACCTCGTTTTCACAGAACTTGCGTACTTCGTCGCGGATCTGCTTCTGTTCTTGATTAAGTCCGAACTCCATACTCCTTGGTAACTCCTACCCCACAATAACAGTTTTTACACGATGATCAACGTTATAGTCGTTGTTTTACGACGTAAATCGCGCTCGTGCGCCACCAAAGATTGTACTGAAAAGCTCAGAAACTCCTACCAGATGTAACAACCAGTGTAAACTATTAGGGAGTTGTTCCTGTGGCGAAGGAAAACGTTGAAATCAGATCCGAGAGAGCATACTATTGTAAACATGGAGCTAGATGATGTCAATACGATTACAGTGCTTGGCGCGGGCACAATGGGTCACGGTATCGCCCAGGTTGCGGCGATGGCGGGATATAAAGTCAACTTGCGGGATATCAAAGAGGAGTTTGTTCAAAGCGGCTACGAGGACATTGAGTGGAGCCTTGGGAAACTCGTCGAAAAGGACCGCATAAATCAGGAGGAAGCAGATCAGGCACTCGATAACGTCACTCCGCTTGTCGATATGGAAGAGGCAATGCAGGACAGCGATGTCGTTATCGAGGCTGCGCCAGAGAGTATGGATATCAAAGAGGATGTCTACGAGGAGGTCGTCGAATACGCCCCCGACCACACGGTTTTCACCTCGAACACATCGAGTCTCTCGATCACAGACCTCGCCGAACTCACTGACCGCCCAGAAAAGTTCTGCGGGATGCACTTCTTTAACCCGCCGATTCGGATGGAACTCGTCGAGGTTATCCGCGGTGAGCAGACCGACGACGAGACGATGGATCTCATTGTCGACCTCGCCGAAGACTTCGACAAGACGCCAGTTCGTGTCCGCAAGGACAAACCTGGCTTTATCGTCAACAGTATCCTCGTACCACTGATGAACGAGGCAAGCTGGATCGTCGAGGACGGCACCGCAACCATCGAGGAAGTCGACTCGACGACAAAATACGACATGGGTCTGCCAATGGGTGCGTTCGAACTCGGCGACCAGGTCGGGAACGACGTCACCTTCCACGTCCTCAAGTACATGCACGAGGTACTGGGAGACGCCTACGAGCCATGTCCACTCCTCGCACGGAAAGTCGAAAACGAGGAGCTCGGCAAAAAGACCGGCAAAGGATTCTACGACTACGAGGACGGCGACGGTGCCGACGTGCCAGCCGACCAGCAGCGTGATGACGTTCTCGACCGACTCTTTGCAGTGCTTGCAAATGAGACGGGCAAACTCGTCGGCCAAGACGTCGCACCACCAGAAGATATCGACAAAGCAGTGATGCTCGGTGCTGCCTTCCCGAAAGGCCCAGCCAAGCTCTGTGACGAGCAGGGACTTGACAAGGCCATCGAGACACTCGAAAAGCGACAGGGCGAGAGTGGTTCTGCCCGCTACGAGGTCAGCGACGGACTTCGCGACGCTGCAGAGGAAGGTGGCTTCTACGGCGAAGACGAAGAAGACGACGACGGTGTCGATTTCGAGACAATCGAAGTCAAATATCCCGACGAGATGGTCGGTCAGATCGTCCTCAACCGCCCACACCAGCTAAACACTGTCAACCCACAGATGCTAGAGGAGTTCGCTGAAGCCGTTGATCTCCTCGAAGAAGACGACGACGTCCGCTCAATTCTCCTGACGGGTGCTGGCGACCGTGCATTCTCTGCCGGTGCCGACGCGATGGGGATGGCCGGAAGCGCCAACCCAGTCGACGCAATCGAACTCTCCCGGAACGGCCAAGAGACCTGGGGCAAACTCGAAGACACCTCGGTCCCTGTCGTTGCAGCCATCGATGGGTTCGCCCTCGGTGGCGGGATGGAACTTGCAACCTGTGCTGACATGCGCATTGCAACCGACCGATCCGAGTTCGGCCAGCCCGAGTTCAACCTCGGTCTGCTCCCTGGCTGGGGTGGCACGCAGCGACTAAGCAACCTCATCGGCGAGAGCCGCGCAAAAGAGATCATCTTCACGGCAGAGCGCTACGATGCCGAGACGATGCACGATTGGGGATTCGTCAACGAACTCACCGACAAAGACAGCTTCGAGGAAGACGCAGTCGAACTTGCTGCTGACCTCGCTGCCGGCCCACCACTCGCAATGGAGTACACGAAAAAGGCAATGCACGCCGGTCGCGACGACACCGATGCAGGCCTCGAAACCGAGGCCTTCGCGTTCGGTCACCTCGTTACGACCGACGACGTGATGGAAGGCATCACGAAAATCCAAAGCGACGAAGACCCACAGTTCGAAGGGAAATAACGTCCCCCCACGGCGGCTGTGTGATCTTTTCTTTTTGATTGTGCTCGCTAGTCACTCCCGCTAGTCGCTCGTCGCGTTGTACGTTACATCGACGGTGTAACTCACAGCAACGTCACCGGATTCGATTTCAGTGGGTGGTGCATCGTCGCTATCGTCGGCTTCTTCGACAACGGCAGCATCGCGATACTCGATGGGGCTAAATCGCTGCTGTGACGCGTCAATCTCCGAGGGCGTTGTCACTTCGAGCCCGCTGGTGGCAGCGATGGTATCGGCCTGCTGGCGGGCATCACTCATTGCGTTCCGGATGGCTTCATCGCGGATGGTCTCGCGCTGGTCGTCGGAGAGCGTGAGTGAAACGTCGTTGATTTCAGCGCCAGCGCCAGTCGCTTCGTCGATGATCTCACCTGTACGGTCAGGATCATCGGCCGTCACCGTAAAGGCGTGTACGCCAGCGTACTCAGGAACAGTTTCTTCACCGCGTGGCTGGTGCTGTTCGCTCACATCGTAGTCGCTCGTTTCGTATTCGACGCCGAGTTCGTCGAGTGTAGCTGTGAGTTCGTCCGCACCGGTAGCGAGGTCATCGCGGACGGCCTCGATGTCATCATCTTCCGCGGTGACTGCAACCATGAGTACGGCCTCATCAGGGCTCGTTTTCGCTTCGCCGTCGGCAGAAACGTGAATCAGTTGGTCGTCAGTCTGTGCGTCTTCTTCGGTCGTTTCTTCGGACTCCCCGCTGTCGAAGGCTGTGACAGTCCCGGCGGCGAGCACTGCGAACACCGTGAGGACTGCAACCAGGAGGACAATATGCTTGCGCTGCATGCACTCCTGATTACATTTGAGTTTGATAAATAAACGGCGAAGGGACAAATAGCGATTTGAGTAACCGCCAATCGTGACGGTTGGTGTACACTTCTCATCGAGAAAGACAGGGTTTATTATTACCAGCAACAGAGCATCTAATGCGCTCGGTTGGTGTAGTCCGGCCAATCATATTGGCCTTTCGAGCCGATGACCGGGGTTCAAATCCCCGACCGAGCACATTTTCGAAGGAAGTGAGTAGATTGCGAGGAAAGGGATTTGCAGCTAGCAAGTCGCACGCCTGAAGGCAGTGAGGGGCTGTCTTGCCCAGTTCAAATCCCCGACCGAGCACTACAGCGAACGAGCTTTTACGAGTGAGCGAAGCGCGCAGGAGCGGGGTTTGAACCACGCGAACGTGAGCACAGCGAACGTTCGCCATCGGGTTCAAATCCCCGACCGAGCACTGCAACGAGTTTCTAGCGAGGCGAAAGTGCCTCTGTCGTCTCCTCGATTTCCTCCGGCGTTGCCCCGCGCGGGAACGAGACAGCAACGGCGTCGACGTCCTCGATTGCTTCGAACGCTTCCAGTTGTGTCCGTGCTTCCTCGGGCGTACCGGCGATACCCATCTTCTCCAGCAATTGCTCGTCGACGAGTTGCAGTGCTTTCCGTCGCTCGTCGGCCTGCCAGGCGTCGAAAATCTCGTGTGCGAGGTCCTCGTATCCCTGTCGAGCCAGACTATCCCGGTAGTACGTTCCCATCCCGCCGAGATAGAAGGCGAGATGCTGAGTAACGAGTTCTCGCGCTCGCTGGCTATCTTCGAGTGCCCCGCAGGTGACCGAGACGGTCGTCCGGAAGTTCTCGGGGTCGCGGTCGCCGAGTTCCATGCCGCGTTCGAGGTCGTCGAGTCGGTCTTCCAGTCCCTCGTGAGTGAACGTGGTTGCGTGCCAGCCATCAGCGAAGCGGCCACACAACTCGACGGCTTTCGGTCCGAGTCCGGCAGCGTCGACCGGTGGGGCTGGGTCGGGCGCGTCACAGCGGAGTTTGAATCCCTCTACCTCGAAGTACTCGCCGCTGTAATCGACTGGCTCACCGGAGAGTACCTGTTTTGCGATTTCGACTGTCTCGCGGGTCTGGCGCAGTGGATTCTTGAAATCCATGCCGTGCCAGTTTCCGATGACGGCCGGGCCACTCGGGCCGACCCCCATGCGGAACCGACCGTCGGTTGCTTCCTGTAGTGTCGCTGCAGTCTGTCCAAGTAGTGCCGGCGACCGCGAATAGGTGTTGAGAATGCTCGTTCCCAGTCCAATCTCGTCCGTTCGCTCCGCAGCGGTCGCAAGCACCGTCACCGCATCCCGACCCCAGGTTTCCGGTGACCAGACCCTGTCGTAGCCCAACTGTTCTGCAATCTCGACCTGCTCGACAATCGCATCGAGTGATGGCTGTGCACCAACCGACAGGAAAACGTCACGTGCTGTCATACACGCAATAGCGAAGCCGACCTATATAGTACTGTGTCCCTGCGAGTGGATCTAGTCGTCGAGCAGGTCGTCCGCAAGACGGGAGAAACGGTCAACAACACGGTCGAGAAGCCGCGGCTCGATTTCTCGAAGCAGACGATAGATATCCTCATCAGCCGTCAGTTGTACAATGAGTTGGTCTGTTTCGCTGATCGTTTTTTCGACCAGATCGTACTCGATGAGGCGTGAGAGATGCCACTCGACAGTACTTCGAGCCAAATCGAGTCTGTCTGCGACCTGGGCTGGTGGTGTTGGGTCCTGTCGTAGCAAGAAAAGCACAATCTCCCGCGTCGTCTCTCGGCGGAGCAACGCGATTGCACCCCGTTCCCAGCCCGAAAACGTTGGTGGGTAGTAATGAGACTTGCCGTAGACGTCCTCTTTTTGTATCCGCTGTTCCCGACACAGCTTCCGGAGATGGTACTGGGTCTGGCCGGTTGCGATGTCGAGTTTCCGGCTGATTTCGTTGAAGTGGATGCCGGGATTGTGATAGATGCAGTCCCGGACACGGGAGCGAGTTTCGGACATCTGCGTGTGTAATGCTATATCCGTCGAGCATATAAACCGCGTGCGGTTTTGCGCCGCGGTGAAGATACCGACAACGGCGACCTGTAAGAGTTAAAGCCCGTCTCGTGTACACTTCAGTAAATGAACGAGACGTTCATACTGACGGCTGTAAGAAACCGAGCAATCTCGTCACACCGGGGTGGCGAGGATGCTCACGAATTTACAGCCGCCAGTGTCAGGTGGGCTCCCCTGCAACCGGGAAGTACGCTGCCCGGTGTCGAGGGGTCGTTACTACTGCTCGGTGTGATCTTACTTGCCGGTCTTGGAACCGGCGCGTTATTCGTTATCAGTTTCCTGGCGTACCTGCAGCGGCGCTCGATGCGGTATCTGCTGATCACAGTTGCGGTGAGTGCGCTGTTTTTGCGCTCGATCATCGGAATCGGGACCGTTCTCGGCTACGTCCCGATGCCGGCACATCATCTCATCGAGCACAGTCTCGATTTCATCATTGCTGCACTCATTCTCTATGCAGTGTTGCGGTCCAGACCCTCCCACCTCGGACTGGATCACGAAGACACACCATAATTTGAGAGTTGTACCACACACCGGACATCAGACGAGAGATGCTCGACAGCAGACCGAGAGAGCCAACGGGCTCTTGCGATAGCAACCGCTCTCGCTGCCGAGGCGGTCGGGGGCAACAGGCCCAGTTGCTTTCGAACAATGCACCAGAACCCGTATTTAGCGGAGAGACTAGTACACTGCACATGAAATCACCAGTCTCGCGCCGACGGATCGTACAGACAATCGGTACTGGCTCGCTCGTTGCACTCGCGGGTTGTCTTGGAAGCGACAACGGTGACGACGAAGGGGAAAGCGGAGCAGACGGCTCCGAGGACGAACAGACTGGCGACACGGAAATCCCAGCAGAAAATGTCGTCTACACGTTTGGCGCGGAAGGGATCAACGTACTCGACCTCGACAGCGAAGACGAATTCGACATTGCAGATCTCCAGGGGCGTGACTGGGAAGATATCGTTCTCACGCCGGGACAGCTATACGCCGTCGATAGCGACCGCAACCAGGTCCACGCTGTTGAGACAGAGACTGGCACGGTAGAGGACGTAGACGTGGGGTCAGACCCAGTACACGCATTCGACAACGACGGTGAACTCTGGGTACATGCCGACGGCGAAGGGACGTTCTATATCGTCGACACAGAAACACTCGACGTCGAGGAGACCGTCACTGTTGGACTCGAAGAAACCGGCCACGGAAAGATCGCAAAAGCCAGTGACGAAACCGCATACGTAACCAACACCAACGACGACGGCGTCCACGTTGTCGATCTCGAACAACGAGAGCGGGTAGAAACCATCGAATTCGACGATGACGGACACACACACAGCAACACGGGTACACAGGAGGTCGAACTGCTCGACGGAGACGGCAGTATCGAACAGTTCCACGGCGACGAAACCGGCACACACTACGTCGAGTTCGCCGAACAGAGCGGTCTCGTCTTTGTCGAGCGCCTCGGTGGGGGCGGCCACAACGGCGACGACGGCCACACACATAGCCTGTCAAACAGCGACGTGGACCACCTCCACGACGAAGATAACGGCCACGACCACGGCGACGGTGAAACGGTCATCGTCGATGCCGACGACGGCGAAATTACGGATCGACTCGATGTCGGCGGATCGCTGTTTCTCTCACCGGATGAACAAACCCTCGCTGTGATCGACGGTGACGACATCCACTTCGTCGACCCGAGTGACGAGCACGGACACATTCAGGAGACGGTCACACTCGACGGTGCCTCACCCGATGCTGTTCGGTTCGACGGGAATGGCTATGCCTTTAGCACCAACCCACACTCCGGGGACGTCTCTGTGATCGACCTGGACGGGTTCGAAGAACTCGAACGGATCGACATTCCTGGCGATCACCTCGATGGGATACCGAGTAGTTCCCACAGCGGGAAGCTTGTAACAATAAGTGAGGAAACACTAGTCGTTATCGACATGGACGAACAGACAGTGAGCCAAGAATTCGAGGTCGGGGAGGTCGGTGCAGTAGCGTACCTCGCCGAAAACGACGCAAACGAGTACTGATGCACACCGGTCACACGAAGCAAATCGTCACAGTAGTGCTTGCCGTGGTTGTCGTCCTGACAGTGGCTACTGCCCCGGCACATGCACACGCGTATCTCGAAGAGACAGATCCCGAAGACGGCGACCAACTCGAAGACGTTCCGTCGGAGATCACACTCTCGTATACCGGAGATGGAATACAGGTAGCGACCGTCGGTGTCGTCGGCCCGAGTGACGAGGATGTAAGCGGTGAGGCCGAAATCGGATCGGGCAATCAGCACGTAACTGTCCCAATCGAAGATGGCGGCGAGGGGATGTACATCGTCGAGTGGGAAGTGCTTGCAGATGATGGACACACCACGAGTGGCACCTTCTTTTTCGTCGTCGGTGACGAACAACTCGACCGGGATGCAGTACTGGATGCACACGAAAGCGAGGACGAAGATGACGAACTCTCCTGGACCGAAGCCAGTATGAAAGGGCTCGCGTTGGTGGCACTCGCCAGTGTTCTCGGTGGGCCACTTGCACTTGCGGTCGCAGCCTATCCGGTGTTCAACCGCCGTCGAAAAACCATCGACCAATCAGTACTCGACCGACGAGCACAGGTCTTGTTTGTTGGCGCTGGCACGGCGCTTTTGGTTAGTGTTTTCGGCCTCGGGCTTGTCCAGATGCTTGCATTCGGCTCGTTTTCAACAGGAACGCTCTGGACGTTTCTCGATACGCCACTCGGAGAAGCGTGGCTCCTCCAGATCGGTGCATCTGTCGGGTTACTCACAGTGTTAGGTCTCTCGATGCAACGGGAGATAGACAGACTCTGGTGGCTCGCTGGGACGGCAATGAGTGGGTTACTCGTCGCGCTGGGTATCGCCTGGACGAGTCATTCGGCGACAGCGATCAGTCCAATGGAGGGAGTCGCAATCGATTTCGTCCACCTCTTCGGTGCGAGTCTGTGGGCGGGTGGACTCCTTGTGCTTGCCCTCGTCGTGTTACCGCTCGTCCGTGACCTCGATACGAACGAGCGCGCCCACATTACTGCCGGGATTGTCCGCCGGTACTCGGTAGTTGCCATCGCAGGCGTCTCGCTGTCGGTTGCAACGGGACTGGTCCTCGCGTCCTGGCACGTTACCGCAGACGGACTCACCGAGACACTGTACGGACTGGTCTTGCTCGCGAAACTGGCGCTGATTGGAATTGCACTCGTACTCGGTGGCTATCACCGGTTTGTTCTGCTGGGACGACTTGACCCGCAATTTTCGGGACTTCTCGGACGACTGCGTGGTGGCAAACCAGTGCGCCACGATGGCGGCCAATCTGGTACTGTTTCTCGACTTACCAGTACTGTTCGACTCGAAGTTGTCGTCCTCGTCTGCATTCTCCTGTTTTCGGGGGTGTTGACCTCGGCTCCGACTGCCGCTGTGCTTGCCGACGATGGCGAACCGGAAACGGCGACACTCGATGCGGAGTTCGACGATGACATTGATGTTGAACTTACGGCGATTCCGGCGACCGAAGAAGATGACACGCTCGTACTCGAAGAGAATGAACTGACCATCTTCGAAGTCGCCTTCGAACGTGATGGACAGCGCCTGTCCTCGGATCAGCCTGTCGAGTTGCTTGCAACGACTACAGATGGAGAGACGACACTCGAAATCGAATTGAACGAGACAGATGACGGGAAATACACGACTGTGCAGACACTGCCCGATCCAGGTGACTGGGAGCTACGGATTAGCGCAACGCCGGATGGCTCCTTTGGAAGTGTCTGGTTCGACGTGACTGTGATCGAGGAGGACCATGGACATGAACACGATGAACATGACGACCATGGCCACGAAGACGACCACGACGACCACAGCCACGACGAAGATGGTCACGGTGAACACGATCACGGCACGGACGAGGATTCACTCCTCGGTGACCCCCTGCGACTGGGTGGGTTGATGGTTGGAATCTATGGGTTGCTTGCCGTTGGATACGAAAGTCGTCTGATTGCTCGGCGTGATTAGCGTCCAGACTTACCGGACGATATTAACTGGAATTTCTGACCGTCGGACGACCGCTTCTGCAACGCTGCCCAAAAGTAAGCGCTTGATTCCGGACCTGCCTCGTGATCCCATCACGATCTGATCGCTATCGTGTTCTGCTGCGTACGCAATGATTTCGTCCTGTGGCCGCCCTTCAGTGGTCGCGATATCGTACTCTGTATCTGTTCGGCCCACCTCTTCAAATCGTTCGCGGGCTGTTTTCGTAACTTGCTCGCTTCGTCGAGTGATATCCTGCTTGTCTTCATCAGGTAGATAATCACCTTCCAGCGGATCGATGATATACAGGACTGTGATGTAATCGCCCTCGTGATATTCGAGTGCGTAATCGAGGGCTTGCCAGGACGATTCCGAACCGTCGACCGGAATGAGGATCTCTCTACTCATATTTACCAGTCACGCTCTCCAAAATGAAAGTCTGTGTGATACTCATCGAGCAATGTGGAACTTATTGCTCCGTGTGGTACTCGTTGCTAATCTCTAGCTGTTCGGTACTGTTGCCCTCGACTGGCAAGTCAGAAGCCATCCATTCCTGTAGCCCTTCATCGAGCGCGTAGGTATGCTCGTATCCAGCAGCAATCAGCGACTCACCACGCAGTGTTGCCAGATGGTGCGGGCAGACACAGTAGGTGACGATGCGTGTCTCTGTGTCGAGTTCTTCAACCGGGTCATCGCCGGATTGTCCGTTAGGCGCTGGGCTTAGCAGTGCATCGGCAATCCGTGTCTCCTCGTATGCCTCCCGGTCACGAGTATCGACAAAAACGACATCGTCTTCCTCGAACCACTCGGCAGCGTCTTCGGTCGGTACGAGCGGAACTGGAATCTCTTCGTTCGTCATCGTTTCGTATTCGAACTCGTTTGCAGGTTCGGCTTCCCCACTGTCGCTTACACACCCCGCAAGACTGGCTGCCGTGATTGCTCCAAATGCGCCCGCAGTGGTCTGTAAATATCGTCTGCGGTTCATACGCTTCGTATGTAATCACTGTGTAAAAGCTTGCTGTACACTTCCGAGAAGTTGAAAATGCCGGCGGTTCCACTGTTACCAGCCGAATGCAATAACTAGTTGACCGACACCCGCAACGAGGACGACGAGCCCAGCAAGCCGGGTCGCAACGGCTGCGTAAGGTGCAATCGTCGATGCTGCTAGCTCGTTGCCGACAGCAGCTGCGACTGTCACAGCGAGCAACAGGACACTAAACACCCCGGCATAGACCGAAAAGACAGCCACAGTTCTGGCAGGAGAAAGTGACAGCGACTGGAATACGACCGCAAGAAACAATGGCGCAACACAGCCCGCAGCAGCCAGTGCATAGAGGCCACCAAAACCGACAAACCCGAGCAGACTCGTCTGTCGTTCGGGCAGTCGGACCGACAATTCGACGGAGTGACCGAAAACGAGCAGACTGCCGAATACGACCAATACAACACCGACGGCAACTTCGAGCGCAGGAAAGATTGGCCGGAGTGTCTGGCCCACGAGTGCTGCGATAACGCCAAGCACACCAAAGACGGCGAGGACACCAACTACGGCAGCAAGCCCTCGGAGTGTCGCTCCAGGGAGTGGTGAACCACCAGTGTCCGTCTCGACAGTCGCCACGTAGTAGCCAATATATCCGGGTAACAGGGCGTAGGCACACGGCGAAAAGAACGTCGCGATACCCGCCGCAACTGCAACACCGATGGTGGTTTCTGTCATACTGTTTCCAGTGCATCCCGAAGTTCCGTTGCGGATTTTTCCCCTTGCTCGTCGTAGACAACTCTGTTGTCCGCATCGAGAACAACGGCGTGGGGAACGGAACGAACGTCGAACGTTTCGGTCAGTTCCAGGTCAGTATCGACACCGACTGGCCAGTCACCGCCGTGTGCTTCCCACCAGTCCGCAACATCCTCACGCGTCGTCGCCTGGCCAATGGCCTCGTTCGTCACCGAGACGAACTGTGTCTTCGAGTTGTCTTCGGAGACTTCGATAGCCTCGGGCATCGTCCGCCGACAGGTCGAACACCACGTTGCAAACACCGTCAACAGTGTCGGGTTCCCTTCTTCGGGAACCTGCAACTCACCAGCGACAGCACCAGAGTCATCGAGTCGCTCGACGGTCACTGGTTCAACCGTCTCGGTTGTCTGGGAACGAGTCGCCACGAATGCCCCTGCACCGACGACGGCAAGCCCACCGAGACCAGCAAGCATGTCACGCCGTCTCATTCGTATTCCTCTCGCACCGCATCGAGATGACCGAGAACGATATCCGGCCGGGGTGGATCTCGTGCGTAGGCCCGCTCGACGAATCCGTCGCGATTGACAAGTAGCAGAAGATTGCTATGAACGAATGTCGTCTCCTGCTCTTCGTCTTCGGTTTCGAGTGCCTCGCCGTGGTCGTCTTCGTGCCCGCCGTCGCCGGTCTCTTCGTTTTCGTCGTGACCGTCGCCATGGTCGCTTTCCTCGACGGGAACTTCCTCGAACGCAACACCGAAATCATCACCAACAACCGTCTCTGCTCTCTCGGGGGATTCAGGTCGGAGAAACTGCCAGTTCTGTGCCGTCGGATCTGCACCGTTGGTCTCGGAAAATTCCTGAAGGCGTTCGGTGGTATCGTACTCGGGATCGAACGTCACTGGCAAACAGGCAATCTCGTCTTCGAAGCCTTCCTCTACAGCAGTCGTTTGCACCTGTGCGAGTGTTGCCGTCAATGCTGGACACGGGCCAGGACACCGAGTAAACACGAACGTGAGCAAAGTCTCACGGGATTCAACAAACTCTCTCGTTGCGATATCGGTATCGTGGAGCGGGGAGGGAAGTGTCACGTCAGGTAACTCCTCACCATAGCCCGGATAGGCGAGGTCCGCTGGGTCGACATCGTACTCTCGGTCGGGCGGGCCGAGCACGGTCTCATCGCTTCCTGCTTCGTCCGTACTGTCTCCCAAGCAACCGGCAACAGCAAGACCTCCAGAAACGAGCGTTGCGCGAAGAAACGACCGGCGTTGCATACTAGAGACTCGTTCGAGACAGGCTTAGGCTATCTGGTTCATCTCTCGAATCGCTGGGCAGGTGTCAACGAGGGAGTCACTGCGTGATAATGTTTGTCTGTTTAGTAATTCGGATTTGTAATTCGTCCTCGGCAGCGTAGTGGTGATCAATTGCGTTCTCGAAGCGAAAGTGTACCCCTTCCTCGAAATACGGATGGATCACACCCGGGTCGACCACGAAACAAACTCGCGTCCCAGTTGCCGAGTCTCGGAGGACTCCTTTGAGGTCAGGCATCTCTGGGACATCCTTTTTGACGTAGAGAATATCGATGACCTCACCTTCAACAGTGACTGGCTCACCCGACCCTCGAAGATCAGACAGTGACTGTTCCGGTGCCCTGTCGTCGCGGTCCGACGAATGAGTGTCCCCTCGTTGTAACAGAGAGCGTTCGAGAAACTCCCGAAGTGCTGGGTCGTCTCTGGGAGACCGTTTCGGGGCCTGTCTCGGTGTACACAGCCGAATGAATTTGTTTCCGTGATCGACTGCCATGCCGTGGGCAAAATAACCGACGGGAAGGTCGTACGCCTCAAGAATATCTTTCACTCTGGTGGTGTAGTTCCGAAGAATATCTCGATGATCTGTTGTCTGATCACCTGTCTCCGTTGCTGGACTGTAAATTTCCTCGTTAATTTCGAAGACGTGCCAGAGGTACACACGATCCAGCCCCATCGAGGCGAGCGAGAGGGCCTGTCCGAGCCCACTGTAGAAACCGCCAGTCGGATGTCCATGTGCATCGATACGCTTCGGGAGCAGTTTGTGCCCCTGGATGCCGCTATACCTCCCGAAATACTTCGCCTCGACACCGACCAGTGGTGGCGTTCGTCGACCATCAGCGTGCGAGCCGAGTAGCAGGTCGATATCGGGTTGGAGCGGATGGTCGAACTCCTGAATCGCCTCCTGTGGCGGGACCGTGCTGCCTTCCGCGCGTGCTTTCTTCGTCCAGAGGTTGACTTCCGTTTCGACCCAGAGATCATCCGACTGTTTGAGCGTCTGGGCCAAACTCTCAACGACCGTCTTCTCTGATGGTTCGAGGTCACTGCGCTGGTCTATCTTCTCGTCAGGGTCGTTGTTGAGCACGTACCCAAGATACCTTGACGGATCGCCCATCTATGTAGTTCCAAAAAGGGGTGGTCTGAAAGCTGATTCGGAATCGAAAGAGGGTTGCGCCTATTCCAGATCGAAGCGGTCGAGGGTCATCACTTTGTGCCACGCGCCAACGAAGTCCTGGACGAACTGCTCCTCGCCGTCTTCGGCTGCGTAGACCTCCGAGAGAGCGCGGAGCCGGGAGTTCGAGCCGAAGATAAGATCGAAGCGTGTCCCCTTCCAGGCGAGGTCGCCCGTCTCGCGGTCGTAGCCCTCGTAGACGTCTTCATCTTCCTCGGACTGTTCCCACTCGTATTGCATGTCGAGCAGGTTCACAAAGAAGTCGTTGTCAAGCGAGTCCGGTTCGTCGGTGAGGACACCGAGGTCCGAATCCTGGTGTGTCACACCCAGCGTACGCAGACCGCCGACCAATGCCGTCATCTCCTGAGGCGTCAGCGTCAGCAAATCTGCCGTATCGACTAGTTGCTCCTCGGCCGTGCGGTCGAGTTTCTCGAACTCCTCGCCGATGTAGTTACGGAAGCCATCGGCGACCGGCTTTAGGGCCTCGAATGATTCCACGTCGGTCCATTCCTCCTCGGCATCGACGCGACCGGGCTCGAACGGCACGGAAACGTCGTAGCCAGCCTCGGCCGCGGCCTGCTCGATTGCCGCGTTGCCACCCAGGACGATGAGATCTGCAAGCGCAACAGCCGTCCCGTCCGACCGCGAGCTGTTGAACTCTTCTTGAATCTCCTCGTAGATTTCGAGCACTGTCTCCAGTTTGGCAGGCTCGTTGACTTCCCAGCCCCGCTGGGGTTCCAGCCGAATGCGTGCTCCGTTCGCACCGCCACGTTTGTCGCTGTCCCGGTAGGTGGAAGCCGACGCCCAGGCGGTCTTGACGAGTTGCTGGGTGGTCAGGTCCGTGTCGAGAATCTCCGCTTTGAGTTGGTCGGCTGCGCCCTCGTCGATAGGCTCGAAGTCCCGGTCCGGCAGTGGGTCTTGCCAGATCATCGGCTCGTCGGGTACCTCTGGGCCGAGGAACCGCTCGGGTGGGCCCATGTCACGGTGGATGAGCTTGTACCACGCCTTCGAAAAGGCATCCAGGAACTCCATCGGATCGTTCTGGAACTCCTCGATGATCTCTCGGAACTCCGGATCACGCTTGAGAGCAACGTCTGTCGTCAACATCATCGGATCTTCTTTCTCGTCCTCGTCGTGGGCGGCAGGGACGGTGTCCTGCAACTCCTCGTCGACCGGTCGCCACTGCCAGGCACCGCCGGGACCTTTCTCGGCTTCCCACTCGTAGTTGAGCAGGTTGTCGAGGTAAGAGGTATCCCACATCGTCGGTGTGCTGTTCCAGGCACCCTCGATACCGCTGGTTATGGTGTCTTCTCCTTTGCCAGAGCCGTAATCACTCTCCCAGCCAAGACCCATGCTCTCGATTGGCGCTGCTTCGGGCTCCGGGCCGAGATGTTCTGTCGAATCAACGCCGTGGGACTTACCGAAGGTGTGCCCACCGGCGATGAGTGCGGCCGTTTCTTTGTCGTTCATCGCCATACGACCGAACGACTGGCGGATGCGGTCGGCCGACCATTCGGGATCTGGTTCACCCTCCGGGCCTTCTGGATTTACGTAAATAAGCCCCATCACGGTCGCACCGAACGGATTCTCAAGAATATCGTCCTCGTCGAATC
>LKMJ01001230.1_pt1 | contig 22235 bp, 25 predicted proteins | sample 643391 | NCBI WGS metagenome assembly LKMJ01 (sample SAMN04112250, study PRJNA286221) | soda lake metagenome | biome: soda lake; feature: Kulunda Steppe; material: water; isolation source: sample PL-Br10 brine of Picturesque Lake | place: Russia: Kulunda steppe | collected 2010-07
CATTTACGGATTTCGTTATTGCCGACGTTGGCTGGGTTCAGTGGGCGGCACTTCTCATCGGGACCGGGATCGTCTCGTTTCTCCTGTATGCACTTCGACCGCCACTGACACAGAAGATCGTTCTCGCATTTGTTCCGTGGATCGTAAGCGGCGGTATCTTGCACGTGTTCTGGCAGCTTCAGGAGACGCTCCAGCGCCAGCTGTTCCCGTCGGCGATCGAAGGGCTGTTCTCCGCGCCTGCGATCTATCTCTCGTTGTTCATCCCTGTCGGGACGGTCTGGGCGCTGTCGACGATGATCGTACCGAGCAATGACCGGAGCGACAGGATTGCGCTGTACCTCGCAGTGACGGGTATCGGGGTTCTCATTCCCCTTCTGGGGCTGTTACTCTGGCAGGGGATGGACGATGCGATCGCACCGATGGAGCCGATCTGGCCGATGCTCGGCTTGATCCTCTCGCTTGTCGTCACCTTCGTGGTGTACATCCTCATCGGTGCCTGGCGGACGTACGTGATCGCCGAGGCCCGCTATGTCGGCGCGCTGGTGTTGTTCGCCCACATCTTCGACGGTATCACCACTGCGATTGGTGTCGACCAGCTTGATGCCGGGGAGCGATCGGTGATTCCCCGACGCATTATCGAGTTTACGGCCGATCTGCCGACGGCGGAAATGCTCGGCTCTGGCTGGCTGTTCATCCTGTTCAAAATCGTCATCGCGTCGGCGATCGTCGTCCTCTTTGCCGATTACGTCAGCGACGAGCCAGCACAGGGGAACTTCTTTTTCCTGATCGTCGCTATCGTCGGTCTCGGTCCGGCGGTTAACAACTTCTTCCTGTTCTTACTCGCGCTCTAGCAGTTGTTGCAAATACGATTTCTTTATTCAGAAACTATTATAAAATTCAATCGCCGTTTGGAGTGCCCATTCGGGCTCAAACAAGTCAACAAATACCTACCGGGTTTCTATTACCTCGGTCGGAATATCAAGTTCGTGGGAGTCATCTTCTCTCACTTCCTTTGTTTATTTTCCCGTGGATCTTCAGTGAGTTCATAGAGACCAGTAGTTACTTTTTCAACCCAGCCAGCTGCCATGAGTTGGTTCAGTGCATAATTTACCTGTTGATCATTTAGTCCAGTTTCATCCTTAATGAGTTTTGGAGTTACTCGCCCCTCATGAAGGAGTTCTAAAATATCTTCTTCATTTTCCGACGGATCATAATCCTCGTTAACCATAATCTTCGTCTGACAAAGAGCGCTCACTGTAACACCATAAGGTTAATTAACAGAATTAACATTAGTATCCATCGGATTATCTATTATAGTGTTTTTAGAAAATTATAAGAGGCCATCGAACAAAGCTATCGCTCAGAGCCCGGTCCACAGGGTAAAGTCACCCGCCTGCTTGGGACAGGCGGGCCGGGTTCCACATAGGTTACAGAACCCATGAATGAATCAGATTGCACCGGACTTGAAAGCTCCGGCAAAACGGTTGTGTCGTATGATTCAAGCAACACAGGACAGATTGTTGATGGTGGATTCCTCCACTGTATCGAACTACGGGTTTTGCTGAAGCGAATCTTTTTGTTAGAAGACGCGGACAATCTTGCCCGTCGGCTCAACCGAGTTGCGGACGTGGCAGCTGGCGAAATCGAGAGCCGACTGTAGGAGGGTGACAGATGGAAGATACCACAATCAACCACGAAGTGTACGTTCGACTGCAGACCGATCTATTGGTGATCGGTGACTCGATCATGACCGATCGCCACCACGCCAGCAACGGGAACTACGAAGAAGACGATCCGCAGAACCAGATCGGCGGTATTATCCCGGCTTTCAGCCTCTCCGGGTGGCTCCGTCACGGAATGGAGAAGGTGGTCCAGAAACGCGGCGGAACTGCCTGTCACCCTGGCGAGGCCAATGCGAACTTCCGTAAGGATGGCGTCTACAACCGCGATCTTGACGCGGGGTATCACGAGAAGGGCGCGTGCCTCGACGATGATGATGACACCGGATGCGTAATTCTGGACCTCTTCGGTGGATTCGGGAACCGCCCCGGCAAGGTGATGCGTCGCCCGATCCAGTTCTCGCCGGTTCGTTCCAGTGTAGACTACACGCGCGGACAGGCTGAGGGGCACTATCGCCGACTCAACCGCAACGTTGTCTCCCGGAACGGGGAAGACAACCGAGAGCCGCTCAGGAACGCCGAACTAGACGCTGTCGGCAACCTCGACGGCTGCTGGCATCTTTCCTTTCGAGAGACCAAGCCCGAGTTCGTGGCGCTGCTCGCCGAGGCAATCGACTTCCTCGATGAGCATCAGACCGACTTCATGCACCAGCTTGGTGGCGCACGGAACTTCGGCGGTGGTATCGTGGACTGTGACCTCGTGAATCCGCTCTACGAGGAACACGAACTCCGCCGCGTCTTCGACCGAGGCAAGGGCAATACGAGTAAAATGGACAAGAAAGACGACCGGTGGAAAAACGAGCACCTACCGGAGTTCCAAACCGCGCTCGCAGAGCGCGTGGAGGACGTATGAGCGACGCGATGCTCACCGCCTTCCGCCACGACACCCACAAGTTCACTGGCGAGAGTCACGAGGACGCCCGTGAGGAGTTCGCTGGTGTTCCTGTAAACCAGTCGGTTCCCGAGGGCGCGGACGGTGATGCAGCGCGACTCTCGCGGCCTCAGCAGAAGCAGGAGCAGACGGTCTCGACGCATGACGATCACTACCGACTCTCGCTACTGACTGGGGAATCAGTCTACGACACCAACGAGTTCTCACGAACGGTGATAGGCGACCAGATCCGTGAGTTGTTGACTATCGAAGACGCCGAGACAGCACATCAAGAGTGGCTGTCTTCGGACATCGCTGCTGCGTTCAACGAGTCGGTGTATCACCCGTACACGTCGCTGAAGTACCACACACTACTTGTGGTGGCGCTGCTGGACAACTACAACGCAGGCAACGGCTTCGAGAAGTTGCGGTTGATCGTCGATCCGGTAGGTGAGGTTGTCCCGTTCCGGACTGTCTTCGACGGCGACCGCTTCGCACTCCGGATCGACATTGAGGCCGGCGATCGTCCATCAACACGCCTCGGGAGTCGCCCGTGGCGGTCGTGGGCGTCAGCCTGGAACCGTTTGACTGTACACCCGCTGGACACTGATAGCGACAAGTACGACATGGTCCTCGATGCCAACCTACGGCGGATGCAGTCCTGGAGTACGGCACTCCAGTACATCGAAGATTTCACCGAGTGGAGGCCAGACAGATGACGCAGATTCAGCAAGTGCTGTGGGAACTGCGGATGGACTACATCGGCCACCCGTACTACGTGTCGGGGAACGCTATCCTGCACGCTCTCGGCCAGCATCTGGAGCCTAAAACACACGCTTCAGTGTCCGCCAGTCACGGTGTGTTCGTGCCGGGACAGTTCGGCACGTTCCCCGAAGAACACTCGCAGAGTGGTACCCGACCGTACCTCGGAAGCGGGCTACCTGATGTGGAGAGTTACGATGATCTGTTCCTCCAGCGGGAGGCGATGCATCCGTGGCTACTGGACACTCGCGCCCGCGATGCACTGAATACGCACGATCTCCGTATCCACGGCGGCCACCCGACGATCGCTCACGAGACAATCATGGGCCGCCGGGAAGATCAGCGGAAGCAACAGCAAACCACGAAATGGTTCGTCCACGCCTACCTGCACACCGATGACCCGGCGGTTCTCCCGCTCGGCGAGGGTGTGCTTGATGGACTCCAGTTTGGTGGCAAACGGAACTACGGCTACGGCGAGGTCCAGTTGAAAGACACGCAGATGGTGAACCTCGACGAACTGGACTACTCGCGGCTTGACGGTGCAGACACGTACCTGATCGAACTCGTGACGCCATTCGTGCTGAAATCGGAGTATCCAGAAGCAAACGATCAGCCCGTGCCGTGGTGGTGGGCCGAGAACCGCGACGATCTCCGGTTCCGCGAAGAGAAAATCCTCGAACAGCGTGAAGTGTTCCGACTTGAGACGGTTGACCACGGACAGGTTGTGAAGTACCTCGGCGATCGTCCAATCGAGACTGCGAAGAACGGTCTCACTCGGGTCGGCTCACACTCTCGATATGGCTTCGGAGAACTCCGGCTGAAACCGCTTCACAACCAGTGTCAATAAATGGATAGAAACGGGTAGATTGACCAATGCACAGATCCTCAAATACCGCTGAATTCGCCGGGGTTATTCCAGCGGGAATTCTGAATAAAGAAATCGTATTACCACCAACTGTTAGTGCCACCGCGAGAACGGAAACGCATGGCAAAACAACCACACCTGCTCGTCGAGGAGGGTGAGCTGACAGATATCGCACTCGTTCCGGGAGACCCCGGCCGTGTCGACCGGATCGCAGCCCAATGTGACGATCACACCGTCGTCGCCGAAAACCGGGAGTACAAACTCGTCAACGCGACCTACGAGGGCCGTGAGCTGACCATCTGCTCGACGGGGATCGGCTCGCCGTCGGCCGCCATCGCTGCCGAAGAACTCGCAGCGGTCGGCGTCGAGACGCTGCTCCGTGTCGGAACGACTGGCGCGCTTCAGTCCCACATCGAGATCGGCGATATGGTGATCGCGACTGGCGCAGCCAAAGACGAGGGAACCACCAAACGGTACGAGGATGTCGCCGTCCCTGCCGTTCCGGATTACGAGGTGCTCTCCGCGCTCGTCGAAGTCACAGAAGAACACAGCGACGATATCCACGTCGGCCCGATCGCGACTGACGACGCCTTCTATGCGGAGACCGAAAGCTACGTCGAGGCCTGGGAGTCAGCCGGACTGCTCGCGGTGGAGATGGAAGCGGCCGCGCTGTTTACACTCGCCCGACGGAAGGGACTACGCGCCGGTGCGATCTGCACCGTCGACGGCAACCTCGTCGAGGGGACACAGAAAGGCGAGACCGAAGACGAAGAGCTGCCACCGAAGGCGAGAGACAACGTCGAACGCGCGATCACTATCGCACTCGAAGCGACGAAACGACTCTGAACCCGTTGTAGGCGTTGTATCCTGTGTGGAATAACGGACGAGACCGTTGTATCCCGAGTGGAATAACGCCTGACGGCGTTATATCTTCACGGGCATAACGGCTCAGGCGTTGTCTCTCGAACGGAACAACGCAACCACCAGCGGTTTCGACAGGGAGGCCGGGGGTACAAGTACCCCGAGGTCTCCTGTGTGAGCATGGGCGAAGAGCTTGCAGTGATCACGGGTGACTGTTCAGTCGTCGCTGACGCGATCCAGACGGCTGCCCTCGGCGGGAACGACGACGAGCCACACCGGGAGATGTTCGTCAACATCACGCCGTCGGGAGTCGAGACGCCTGCAAGCAGCGTCGACGCGAACCAGCGGTCGTACTGTACGTTCTCTCCGGCGATGTTCGAGGAGTTTTCCCTATCTGAACCGATCGCAGCGCTGTTTCCCGTCGGAGAAGTACTAGAGTGGTTCGAGTGGCTCAACGACAGCGAGCCGATCACGATCAGTTTCGTCGCCGACCCCGGCGCGGAGATGGCGACCCAGCTTCGGCTGTCCGACCAGCGCTCGACAGTCGTGATCGACTGTACGGCCGAGCCATCGCTGCTCGGGGAGATCGACACCTCGCTTCCCGAACGCTTCGACGGCGAGGTGTTTCTCGACGAGGCAGGCGAGCCTGTCCCGACCCGGATCGAGACAACCACGGACGCGCTCGGTCAACTTGTCGGCGCTGTCAAGCGGTGTGCCGGCGGTGACTACTACCCGCTTACCGTCACCGGCGGCGAGCTGTTTTTCGGTGTGACAGATGACCGGACACAGGTTGAAGGGAAACTCCCCGGGACCGTCGATGGACCGGGGTTTGCACGGCAGTATGGCCCCGGATTCGGTCGGATCATTCGAGCACTCGACGGCGATGTGACGCTGTGGACTGGTCCCGAGCAGCCGCTTGCGATCGTCGCAACTGATCAGGGTGCAACCTACCGCCACGTCGTCACTGGTCACTAGGGAGCGGAAGCTTTACACTGGATTCGACCACCTTGTTGGATATGGACGAGACAGTGCTGTTGATCGGTGGCGGTGGCCGAGAGCATGCGATTGCGCGCTCGCTTTCGGAGACCGACGCCGCGATGTACGCCTGTGCGGGGAATCGAAACCCGGGTATCGCCCGGCTTGCCGAGGGGTTCGAGACGCTCGATACGACGAATCCGTCGGCTGTCCGGTCCTATGCGACGGATGTCGACGCGACGCTTGCGATTATCGGCCCGGAAGCACCGCTTGCAGCCGGTGTCGCCGATGCACTCGACGATGCCGGCGTCTACGCCTTCGGCCCACAGGAGGCAGAGGCCCGCATCGAGACGGACAAGGCGTTCCAGCGCCGGTTTATGAACCAACACGATATCCCGGGCTGTCCGGATTTCGAGACGTTCGAGGACATGGACGACGCCTGCGCGTACATCGACGAGTACGACGGCGATCTGGCTGTCAAACCCGCAGGACTGACCGGCGGAAAGGGGGTTCGTGTCACCGGCGACCAGATCTCTAAGGAGGAAGCCAAGGAGTACATCCGCGACTCCGACTACGACCGGATCGTGCTGGAAGAACGCCTCGTCGGCGAGGAGTTCACGATCCAGGCATTCGTCGCCAACGGACAGCTGCGTGTTACCCCCGCAGTGCAGGATCACAAACGCGCCTACGAGGGTGACGAAGGGCCGAACACTGGCGGCATGGGTGCCTACAGCGACGCTGCGCTGAACCTGCCATTTATGAGCGAAGACGAGTACGAGGACGCCGTCGACGTACTCCGGGCGACCGTCGACGCTCTCGAAGGGTACAAAGGTGTGCTGTACGGGCAGTTTATGCTCACAGCAGAGGGGATCAAGGTCGTCGAGTTCAACGCTCGCTTCGGCGACCCCGAGGCGATGAACACGTTGCCCGTACTCGGCACAGATCTGCTCGAACTGCTGGTCGCCGCCCGCGAGGAGGAGTCACTTCCACAGCTCACCTTCGAGCGGCAGGCGACCGTCTGCAAGTACGCCGTTCCGGAGGGCTATCCGACCGATCCGAAAGCGGGTGCGAAAGTCACTATCGACGAGGAAAGCGCCGGCAAGGCACTGCTTTATTATGCGAGCGTCGACGAGCGCGACGATGGCATCTACACCACGACCTCCCGGTCTTTCGCGGTCGTCGGTGTCGCTGACTCGATCACTGAAGCCGAGGAGATCGCCGAGGAAGCGATCTCGAAAGCCGGCGAAGAGGGGCTGCGCGTGCGCCACGACATCGGTAAGCCGGATCTCGTCCAGCAGCGAATCGACCACATGGCCGAACTCCGCGGCGAGTAACGATCTCCTGTATCGAAACAGGAACTGTTCTGCTGCAAGAAGTCTTCTCCTATCCGTGTTTTCTCACTCACTGCCAGAGACATGGCAGTTCGATATCGTTATATCCACTGGCTACCAACAATTATACAATCCAAAATATGACGAAATTTAATATCGATGGAGAGACCGAACAACGGTACGGCGCAATCGAAACGGGCGGTGGCGAGACGGTGATCTACGACCGGGAGGAGTCGACGGCGTGGCTGCAGTCGGACTACACAGTGGACGTCGGCGTCTAGGCTGGAGATACCAGTCGGTCAGAGCGCGCTACTTTTGAGACGGACAAGAAGAACAGATTACGCGGGCTGTGGGGTGCGCTGTTTGCGGGTGATGTAGCCAGCGATCCGGTTTCGGACGCTTTTTGATTCGATGTTGGTGAGTTCGGTGACAAGATCCTTGTTGTGCTCGAAATCCGGGCCGAACGCGTCGGGGTATTTCTCCATGAGCGTGCGCCCCGTCTTTTTGACGTATGCAGGTTTGATAGCCATTGGTACAGCCACGTAGCGTCGTGGCCCTCTAAAATGATTCGACTTGGCCGCCACACCGTTTTTGCTGTTCTCGCCGGACGAAAACAGCTAAATGCGTCCACACCGCAGTTTGTGACATCTCACCGATTATACACGAGCCATGAACAAGACCGAAAAGTCCCTCCTGGTTTTACTCACCATCATCGGTCTGCTCACGACCTTTGTCGTGCTTCCGGTGTTGCAGTACGTATTGCTTTCTGTCATTCTCGCGTACGTGTTGTATCCGCTTCACACCCGTCTCCGAGAGTTCGTTGGCGATTTCGCCTCGGCGATTCTGTTGATTGCCGGTGCAATCGTCGCGATCATCGTCCCGATCATCTACATTCTCGTCGTCTTCGCCAGCGATCTGCAGGCACTGGCCGAGGGAGATATAACAGCCGACATCACTCAGTTGGAGGAGCGACTCACCGAGCTGACTGGTGTCGATGTGGAGATCTCTGTTTCCTTCTCACAGATTGCCGAACGGCTCGTCGATATTCTCTTCGGTGGTGTGGCAAGCATTCTTTCGACTGCACTGGAGTTTTTCATCGGCATCGCGCTGGTGCTCTTTCTCGTCTTCTATCTGCTCCGTGATGGCGATGAGTTCGTCCAGTGGCTCAAAGAGCTCAGTCCGCTGCCACAGAGAGACACTGACCGACTGTTCGAGCGGGTCAACGCGACGATGTGGGGTGCGGTGATTGGCCACTCCTTCGCCGCGCTGGTGCAGGCGCTGGTCGCCGGGATCGGTCTCTGGATCGCCGGCATCCCGAATCCGGTCTTCTGGACTGTCGTGATGGCTGTGCTTGCCTTTCTGCCGCTTATCGGTGCGTTTCTGGTCTGGGCACCCGCGGCGGGCTATCTGTTTCTCATCAACGAGACGGTCGCTGCGGTCTTTCTGTTCGTTTACGGGCTGACGATCGTGAGTATGATCGATTACTACGCCCGGCCACTGGTCATCGACCAGTCCGCACGGCTCAACCCGGGTGTGATTCTCGTCGGTGTCTTCGGCGGGATCTTCACCTTCGGCTTCGTCGGCCTGTTTGTCGGTCCGATCATCATTGGTGTGCTCGCCGCGACGCTCGAAACGATCCGTGAAAAGCAGCAGGAAGGCGAGGCTGCCGACGAGGCGGTCGAAAGCACCACGGAGCCCGCTCCTGACACCGCCAGGACGGAGCCAACGCCCGATCCGACACCACCCGATACAGCCCAGTCTGATCAGTAGCGCCGGTCTCGGGCAGTCCGTGCTATGCACCTTGTCGGAACTGCTCGTACTGCTCGCGGAAGCTCGCCTGGCAGGAGCCACAACAAAAGTGATACAGCGTCCCGTCAATGCGTTCCTGTTCGCCCTCCGTCGTGACTGTGTTCCCACACTCGACACACTCCGGTGCGAGTGCTGCATCGTCGAGAGCGGGCGTCCAGGCGCTCTCTGCGAGTACCTGCACGTCGTACTGACGAACGTCTTCGAGTGTCACCGCTGCCTGCAAGATCACGTCGATCTCGGCTGGCTCCGCCACCAGCGTACAGACGAGCGTCTCGTCGACGGTCCGAAAGACGTGCTCGACGGCCTCGAGCTCCCGAAGCTGGTCAGCGAGCTGTTCTCCACACCCTGGCTTCCCGTCGATCGTCAGCAGTACCGACTTTCCCTCACGGAGCAGCTCCCGGTTCAAATCGACAGTAAACCGCTCGATGAGTCCGATTTCGGTGAGCCGCTCGATTCGATCGGAGACAGCCGGCGGGGAGAGGCCCACTTCCTCGGCAATCTCGCTGTAGGGCTTTCTGCTGTCCTCAAGCAGCTGTGTGAGAATCTGCTCGTCGGTCTCGTCGAGTCCGCGCATACGGGAACCCACTCGCCTGTTGGTAAAACAACTTGTGGAGCACTAGGAGAGTCCGTTGGCTTCCTCGACGTTCTCTGCGGAATCGCTCACGCGGATGGAGTCTGCGATCGAATCCGGCAGTGAGACAGTCTGGCCGTCGTCGAGACTGACAGTGATCATTCCGATCGGGGCGATCTCGGTGATCGTCACCGCAGTGCCGGGAGTGATCCCGACATCCTGCAGGTAGGAAAGCTCCTCGCCGTCGCGGTCGCTCACCCGCTCGACGACGACCTCGGCTCCTTCTTCGTGGGCGCTCAGTCGCGTATCCTCACCTGTGATCGGTTCGAGCATATCGTTCGGGATCGGATCGCCGTGCGGATCGAATTCCGGATCACCGAGCAGTTCGGCAACACGTTGTTCGAACTCTTCGCTGATGTGGTGTTCGAGCCGGTCGGCCTCGTCGTGGACCTCGGCCCAGTCGTAGCCCAACTGTTCGGCCAGATACGTTTCCAGCAGCCGGTGGTGGCGGATTACTTCGAGCGCGACAGTTTCCCCCTCGGTGGTCAGCTCCACCCCCTTGTATTTCTCCCGCTCGACGAGCTCTCGCTGTTCGAGTTTCTCCATCATGCTCGTCACTGTCGGCGGCGCGACATCCAGCAGCTCCGCGACGGCAGACGTCGAGACGGGCTCGCCATCTCGCTGTTTGATCTCGTAGATGGCTTTGAGATAATCCTCCATCTTCGCGCTCAGCATACGTCTAAGTAGTGGGGGTCGGCCCAAAAGCGTACTCATCGGGCTGGGATTTTGTGGGGGTGATTGTCGCTACGAACGGTACGGGAGTGGTTCGACTGAAGCTGACGGGACTGAGCAGCTCATAGAACGGATCTCACCATCCCACTTTCTGGTGTTTTTCATCTCCCGTGCAAGATGGAAGGCGCAACTCCAACAAGATAGACCATTCCTGAACTGATCGTCACTCCATCTTTGAATGTCCACATCGTTTGCATTTGTATCCCTTTCTTTCACCCTGTCTTTCGATCCAGAACAGTTCGTAGTTGTGACGACACAACCTCTGGAAAACTCGTTTGAATTTGGAAATCATCAACCGCATGTTCGAAATCAATTGACTTATATTTGGCTGTAGTGGAAATTAATGGCACTTCGTCCAACTTCTTGCGTTGTTTATTTAATGATTGTGTATGGTCTGGCGCTGAATTCAACGCCATACGAGAGATATTCGTCGTACGGCCACTCATCTCGTACCCCAAACAACGGTTCACAGCCTAACTGCTAGAAATCAGCAGGTGAATCCGGCGTCTTCTCTCCGGTCAATACGTCGATATCGTAGCCAGCCTCATCGAGTGCAGTCAAAAGCTCCCGGATATGATCGTGACCGCGCGTCTCCAGATCGATCTCGATCTCGGCGTCGTCCATCGACACGTCACGTGAGGTTCGGTCGTGCTGGATCGCGTAGATGTTCGCATCCATCTCGGAGAGCACCGCGACCAGCGAATCGAGCGCCCCCGGTCGGTCGGGCAGCACTGTCCTGATGCGGAGATACCGCCCGGTCTCGATCATCCCGCGCATGATCACCGTCGTCAGCGTGTTCATGTCGATATTCCCACCACACAGAAGTGGCACAATCGTCTCATCCTCGTCGTACTCGAATTCGCCGGCGAGCAACGCCGCGAGCCCGACTGCCCCGGCTCCCTCGACGAGCGTCTTCGAGCGTTCCAGGAGAGTAGTTACTGCAACTGCAATATCCGCATCCGAGACGGTCACAACCTCGTCGACGCGCTCTTTGATTACCTCGAACGTTTTATCGCCGATCGTCCGGGTTGCGATCCCGTCGGCGATCGTATCCACGCTGTCGATTTCGATCCGCTCGCCTTTCGACAGCGAGGGTGCCACGCTCGATGCACCCGCCGCCTGCACACCGATCACTCGCGTCTCCGGCTTCTTTCCTTTGAGTGCCGTCGCAACCCCCGAGATGAGCCCGCCGCCGCCGATCGGCACGATCACTGTCTCGACGCTCGGGAGATCATCGAGGATCTCCAGTCCGAGCGTTCCCTGTCCGGCCATCACCTCCCAGTCGTCGAACGCTGGCAGGTAGTATCGCCCTTCCTCGCGCTCGATTTTACGGGCGTACTCTGCGGCCTCGTCGTAGTCAACACCGTGTAACACCACCTCAGCACCGTAGTTTCGTGTTGCCTTGATCTTCGATATCGGTGCATCCTCGGGCATAACGACCTTCGAATCGACACCCATCCGCGTGGCTGCGAGCGCAACCCCCTGGGCGTGGTTGCCTGCACTGGCGGTAACAACCCCTGCCTCGCAGTGTTCCGCAGAAAGCGTCGCAATCCGGTTTGTCGCCCCACGGATCTTGAACGCACCGGTCCGCTGAAGCATCTCCTGTTTCAGGTGGACATCAGCACCTGTCATCGCAGAAAAGGTGTGCGAGTACGAAAGCGGCGTATGCCGCGAGGTCTCCGCAACCCTATCGCGAGCCGCGAGTACGTCGTCCAACTCGAGCATACGACACCTCTTCGTCCCGGCCGGTCATATACTGTCCGATGGACATGAAACCGCCCGAAGCGTGTGACTTTGCAGTCGCGACTGCATCCTGACGATTCTGGTAGGTATACTTAAATCCATGTGTGACGGTATAAATCCGAAACCAACGGATAGGAGGCGGATATGCCGGTCGTCAGACGGGCGTGTGTCAGCCGTCTTCTTTTGTCAGTTTGCCTAACAAGACGCTGGACTTTTTGCAAAGTAAGACTGTCCTATAATTCTTCTGCGCGGTACCTGACTGTCGGTTCACCCTCGAAGCGCGGGCCGCTGCCGGTGTGGGTAAAGCCCATCTCGTCGGCGACAGACTGGATCTCCGATTCCGCACGAAGTGTGAGCAACTCGACGGCCATTCCCTCCGAGCGGGCAAATCGAACCGGCTCTTCGAGCAGGCGTTCGTAGATCTCCGCCTCCGCTTCGAGCTGTGTAATGTGGACGGTCTGGTCGCGGGCGTCGTAGCTCACGAAGCCGACGATCTCCTCGTTGTGCTCTGCGACGCGAACGGTTCTGTCGTGAACCAGATTCCGCATCACATCGCGTGGCGTGTCTGTCAGCCCGGCGAGCCGCCCCGCGTCCGCCTCGACGGCATCCCGCAGTTCCATACCGATGCTTGGCTCCCAGGACAATTAAACTATGTGCCAGTGTCACATTCGAGCACTGATCGCCCGCTGTGTCTCCATGTTCGGTAAGATTGACATAACCCAGATGAAAGCAGTTATCCACAGTGGCGACAAAGGGGGGGAAAATGAGTTACGTACACACACGGCAGGTGATTGTATGCGGATAGTTGCCAAGTTCGGCGGAACGAGCGTCGCCAACGGTGACCGAATCAACCGCGCAGCCGACGCGATTGCAGCCGCAGTTGAGGCTGGCCACGAGGTCGCAGTTGTCGTCAGTGCGATGGGTGGGACAACCGATGACCTGCTCGACGAGATGAAATTCGACGCAACGGAAGCAGACCGAGCAGAGATCGTCAGCATGGGTGAGCGGACCTCGGTTCGAATGCTCAAGGGTGCACTCGAAGCCCGCGGGATCGACTCGGCGTTTCTCGAACCGGGACGGGAGAACTGGCCGATCATCACCGACGAGTATGGTGAGGTCGACGTGGAGGTCACACGCGAGCGTGCACAGGCATGTGCCCGCGAGATGGAAGGTGGAATGGTGCCTGTCATCACCGGCTTCCTCGCGGAGGATCACAACGGAACGATCACGACGCTCGGTCGGGGTGGCAGCGACACGACCGCGGTGATGCTCGGCAACTACATGGAGGCCGACGAGGTCGTCATCGTCACCGACGTGGAGGGTGTCATGACCGGCGACCCGAACGTCGTCGAGGGCGCACGAAACGTCGGCGAGATTACTGTCGACGAGCTCCGGAATCTCTCCTTCCGCGGTGCGGAGGTGGTCGCCCCATCCGCGCTTACCTACAAGACGGCAAATCTCGAAGTCAGAGTTGTCCACCACCAGCACGGTGATCTGCTCACTGGCGGAACGAACATCGAAGGTGAGTTCGAGAATCTGATCGATCTGCAGGAGCGAGAACTTGCCTGTGTCACCGTCGCCGGACGGTCGATCCGCAACCAGCCAGGCGTGCTCTCACGTCTTTCGGCCGCCCTTTCGGAGGCGAACATCAACGTCGAGACCAACTCCAGCGGCCTCGACTCCATTACGTTCTATGTCGACGCCGAGGATGCAGAAGAGGCCGAATCGGTGCTCCACGAGCGTGTCGTCGAGGACGAGATCCTCTCTAGTGTCACGCTCGAAGAAGGAATCTCGGTTGTTCGCGTCGCCGGTGGCGAACTGCAGGACAAAAGTGGTGCCGTAAACAGCGTTCTCGGCCCGCTCGCCGAGCAGAACATCTACATCCACGATGTGGTCACGAGCGCAACCTCCGTCTCGGTGTTCGTCGACTGGGAAGACCGCGAGCGCGCACTCGAACTGCTGCGGGACGTGTTCTGAGACGACAGTTTCGCCTGTCGGGTGCTCCGAGTCGTTGTACGGCTCTCCGCACCGCTCCTCGCAAAATTTAGTCCAAAACTTCCTGCGTCTCGCTACGTTCGACGCAGTGAACCGCGCCTTCGGCGCGGATGCTTGTTATCGCTCTTCGGAGTCCAGCACACGGATCTGGTCACCCCGGACGGTGACCGGAATCGGCACGGTCGCTTCGTACAGCTCGACAGTGACCTGATCTTTGCCCTCGTCGATTCGCTGGACCTGTGCCTTCTCGCCTTTGAACGGGCCGGCGATGAGTTCGACGATATCCCCTTCGGCGATCCCTTCGACGTCGGGCGTTGGCGAGAGGAAATGCTCGACTTCCGCCATCGAGGTCTGACCTTGAACCATTCCGCGCGCGTGTGGAATCTCGTCGAGGATTCGCTCGAAGACCGACTCGTCTTCAGCTTCGACCATCACGTAGGAGGTGACCGAGTCCGGCGCGAGCGCAGCGTGGATCGACGGCTCCTCACGGTTGATGATCATATCCGCGACTGTCTGTTCCTGGCTTGCTGTTGTCTTGACAGCGAAGATGCCCATTATGGACCACCCGGCACGAAGCTCATGAACAGGAAGATCATGAATCCGATGAAGCCGACGAGCAGAATGCCACCGCCCGCAATCTTCGCGACCTGCCAGAACTCTTGCCAGGAGGGTGTACTCGCGAGTTTCAGCACTCGCGTGTACGAACTGAGATCCGTTGGTGTCTTCATACGGCTTCCTAACCCGTCCAACGCATTTGACTCCTTCGACACGACTGTGGTAGTTGTGCTATACACCCCGGATTCGAACACCTGGAAAAAACCTGCCTAACTCGCGTCTGCTTCAGGGTTGTGCGTCCGGCGGTAGCTCCCGACCATCTTCCAGAGCGTCTCGTCGATCTCCTCGGTTGATTCGGCTTCGAGCTGTTCGTACAGTTCTTCCGAGACTGTGATCTCTGGCATCAGTACACGCTTTGGGAGTGATAGTAATAAATTTCATAGGAGTACAAAATGAGTAAATCTTTGCCGTCCGGCAATCACACCAGCCGTTGCTGATTGTCGTCAGTGTGTGGCGAGGAAGGGAGTATGACCTTCCTAACAAAAAGTTACTCGACGTAGTCGATGTCGTCGCCGACCTGCTTGGCGGCGCGTTCGCGTTCGGCTTCGCTTTTGCCGTAGATCTGTGGGCTCTCGACGCCGGTGACGACGATCATCGTCTCCATCTTGCCCTCGAACTCCTGGTTGACGCTTGCACCCCAGATGATGCGTGCGTCGGGGTCGATCCGGTCGTAGATCTCCTCGACGACACCCTCTGCCTCTTCGATGCTCATGTCTGGGCCACCGACGACGTTGACGAGTGCGCTGTTTGCGCCGTCGAACTCGACATCAAGCAGTGGCGAGCGAAGCGCCGAGCGGATCGAATCCTGGGCCTTGTTCTCGGAGTCGCTCTCGCCGAGACCGATCATGGCGACGCCACCGTTTTCCATGATCGTCCGAACATCTGCGAAGTCGACGTTGACGAGACCGGGTTTGGTAATCAGCTCGGTCATTCCCTTCACCGAGCGCATCAGCACGCGGTCACAGATCTTGAACGCGTCCTGCAGCGGCATCGATGGCGCGTAATCGAGCAGTCGGTCGTTGGGCACGACGATCACCGTATCGGAGACCGAGCGGAGCCGTTCGAGGCCAGCGTCGGCGTTTGCTCGCCGTCGTTCACCCTCTGCGGTGAACGGAATGGTGACGATCGAGATCGTCAGCGCACCGGCGTCCTGAGCAGCCTGGGCAACGACCGGTGCCGCACCGGTTCCCGTTCCGCCACCGAGTCCTGCCGTCACGAACACCATATCCGAGCCGTCGATCGACTGCTGGATATCCTCGATGTTCTCCTGTGCGGCCTCCTCGCCGATCTTTGGCACCGAACCGGCACCACGGCCGCCAGTTCGTTTCTTGCCGATCAGGATCTTCGTATCTGCGGCAACCTCGTCAGCGAGGTGCTGTGCGTCAGTGTTTGCCGCCACGAGCTTTGCGCCGTGGATTCCCTCTTCCATCATCCGTGTCACGGTGTTGCCGCCAGCACCGCCACAGCCGACAACCGTGATTTTCGTTTCGAGATCTTTGACGACCGAGGCAAGCTCCTCGTCTGTCATCTGCCCCGATGTCGAGGGCTCCTCTGTGCTGGTACTGCTTGTCTCCTCTCGTTGTGGTTCTGCCAACTCGGCCTCCTCTTCGGCCTCGTCAATAGCATCGTCGATGATGGAATCCATGATTTAAACCCGCATAGCAGGGGGATTCTTATATGTTTTCCCCATCGTCCGACGCTGGTCTGACAGAATCGACTGATTGGGCAGGTTCTCGATATGAAACGACGGTTCGATTGCTGATATTCGGCCGGCGTGTTTTTGTGGGCACCGTCGCCGTATTTGCTGGGTTTTCGCCACCAAACCGTCAACTCCTAGTACCCTCGGTCACGGAGACCCACGGGATGCGAGTGACCTTCCTCGGGACGAGCGGTGCCGTGCCGACGACAGAGCGAAATCCCAGCGCATTGCTCGTCGAGCGTGAGGGTGACCGACTTCTCTTCGACTGTGGTGAGGGGACACAGCGACAGATGATGCGTTTCGAGGCGGGATTCGACATCGAGCACGTCTTTCTGACACATCTCCACGGCGACCATGTGCTCGGACTTCCGGGACTGATCCAGACCTGGGATTTCAACGAACGCGAGAAACCGCTGACGATCCACGCGCCGGCAGGCACACGCTCACGAATCGAGACGCTCATCTCTGCGACTGGCGAACAGCCCTCCTATCCTGTGCGGGTCAAACAGGTGAGCGCCGGTGACGTTGTTCTCGACCACGAGGTGTACGAGGTTCGCGCAATTGCGGTCGATCACCGGACAACAGCGGTGGGCTACGCGCTCGTCGAGGACGATCGCAAGGGGCGGTTCGATCGAGAGAAAGCCGAGGAGGAGCTGGGGCTCTCGCCCGGCCCGAAGTACTCGAAGCTTCACAGCGGTGAGCCGGTCGAACACGAGGGACGGACGATCCGGCCCGAGGAGGTCGTCGGTCCACCACGCCCCGGCCGAACGTTCGTCTACACTGGCGACACCCGCCCAACAGAGAGTGTCATCGAGGTGGCCGACGATGCGGATCTGCTCGTTCACGACGGCAGTTTCGGCGACGACCACCACGAGCGCGCTCAAAAAACAGCCCACTCGACAGCCAGAGAGGCCGCGACGGTCGCCCGCGATGCTGGAGCGAAACGACTCGCCCTGACACATCTCTCGACACGCTATACTGGCCGTGGCTGGCAGCTCGAAGAGCAGGCCGAGGAGGTTTTCGACGGCCGCGTGTTCATGGCCGACGACGGGATGCGTGTGGAAATCCCCTATCCCGACGCTGACCGGGAGTTTACGGTCGAGATGGTCGGACAGGACTGAGGTCGCTTTTTCTTAAAACAAATTCGTGACTGTCAGCAGTCGGAATCGATCTCGACCCACTCCTCGGCCCACGATTCGAGCTGTTCCATCACTGGACAGAGCGCCTGTCCCTTCTCGGTCAGGCTGTAGTAGCTCGCGATCGGTCGCTCCTCGACGCGTCGTTTCACCATTCCTGCGTCTTCAAGATTGTCGAGCACGCGCGAGAGTGTACGCGAACTCGCATCCGTCGACCGTTTGAGTTCGTTGAACCGCTTTTCGCCTTCTTGCAGGTCGTGTAGCACGACGAGCCGCCACTTCGATCCGATCTCGTCGACTGCCTCGACGACCGGACAGATCGCTCCTGTTGTCTCCGGTTGTTGACTCTTCTGTGACATCGGTGTTACGTGGTGGTGTTCTTATCGCCAAGCGAATATATAGGTTCTGCAACGAACTAGGTAACGTAATGAAATCAAACATTGTGACGGCACACAGCACGCGAGGTAACGGACAATGACCCGAAGTGTCCTTGTCACCGGCGCGACGGGGAACCAAGGTGGGGCAGTCGTCGATCACTTGCTCACAGCAGACGAGGAGTTCGACGTCCACGGGCTGACTCGTGACAGTACCACGGAGCGGGCACAGGCGCTCGAAGACCGCGGCGTGACGATGGTCGAAGGCGACCTCTACGACGCGGCGTCACTCGAAGACGCACTCGCGAATGTCGACGCGGTCTTCGCGGTGACGAACTTCTGGACAGAGGGGTACGAGGGCCAGGTCGAACAGGGGAAGAATATCGCTGACGCTGCGGCAGATGCGGAGATTGACCAGTTCGTCTTCAGCGGTGTCGGCAGCCACCACGAGGAGACCGGCATCCCACATTTCGACTCCGCCTGGGAGATCGAGCAGTATGCCGACGATCTCGACTTGCCCCTAACTGTCCTCCAACCGGTCTTCTTCTTCCAGAATCTGGAGGCGTTCGTCGAGGATATTCTCGAAGGGACGCTTGCGTTGCCCCTCGAAGCGGATGTCTCCCTGCAGATGGTCGATGTCGACGACGTGGGGCGTGCCGCAGCCGTTGCGCTCGCAGATCCCGACGAGTTCGTCGGCGAACGGTACGATCTCGCCGGTGACGAGTTGACGCTCGCCGAGACTGCTGAGATTATCTCCAGCGTTTCGGGTGTGGACGTTGAGCCGGTTCACGTGCCGATCGAAGACGCCTACGAGAGCTTCGGCGAGGAGTTCACTGTCATGTGTGAGTGGTTCAACGAGGTCGGTTACGACGCCGATATCGAGGAGCTCGTGGAGACGTTCGGATTCGAGTTCACGACGCTGCCGGAGTATCTCCACGAGCACGGCTGGGAGGACAAATCGGAGATGGCGTCCGTTCCTGGCTGGGTCAAGGCGATGTCGTAGGAGCGTACATTGTCGTTTTTGTTTTTCGTGTGATTTCGGCTAACAGCAGTATTAACAGCAAGAAAGCCCCAGCCGTTGGTCGTCATCTGCACCTAGAGATTTCTTGCTGTTTGCAGTTGAGTCAATCAACGCAGCGTTTTAGGACACTCCTACTGTTCCACCCCACACTGACAATCCTTCCAACCCCAAATACCGTTTTCACATCCCCGCCGCACCGCTATCGGCCTCGGGCAGGTCGTGTTCAGTCGCGTCGATCCCTAACTCCTCCAGTGCAGCCCGCAGATGCTCCGTATCGGCGTACTCGTCGCCCGCTTCCTCCCGGATGCGCTGGGTCGTCGCCAGCACCTCGCCTTTGCGATCGTCGGGGAAGTCGAACTTCTCTGCTGTCAGTTCGATGATGAGGCCGTCGTGATCGCGCGTGTACAGCGAGAAGAAGATCCCGCGGTCGAAGATATTGTAGGAGTAGCCGTTCGCCTCCAGCGACTCCGTCACCTCCGTAAACCGGTCGGGCTCGATCGAGAAACAGAGATGATGCACCCCACCAACGTCCGTCCGCTGTGGCCGGCGATCCGACGACCGGTCGCCGCTGACGAAAAAGGTCAGAATCGTCCCGTCGCCAGTGTCGAAAAACAGGTGGGTCTGGGATGGATCGTCGAGATTCGGCTGGCGGAGTACGAGACTCATCCCCAGCACGTTACGATAGTACTCGATCGTCGCCTCCGCGTTCGATCCCCAGATCGTGATATGATCCGTGCCAGTGGTGTGAAAGTCACTGTCCGGTTTCGCTGCAGTGACTGGTATCTCCTCTCTTGCCATACTACAGTGTAGCTCCCGACGGGCAAAAACTTGGCCGACCTGCAATGACTCTGACGACCGTTTCAAACGCTTGCTCCGTTCAACGCCGTTCACCGTTTCCAGTGGAAAAACGGCCAGGTTTAACAGTAGACAATGTAATAATTGTTATATGGAAAATCGGACACCAGTCGTCGTCGAGGCGGTGCGGACACCGCAAGGAAAGGAGGATGGCGCGTATGCCGACGTACGGAGTGAGGATCTCTCGATTCCACTGATCAACGGGATGCTCGACAGCACGGGATTGAGCGGCGAGCAGGTCGAGGATCTCCTCTGGGGCTGTGCCCAGCAACGTGGCGAGCAGGGGAACAACGTCGCCCGTGTGATTGCACTGCTCTCGGATCTCGGAGAATCAGTGCCGGCGACGACAGTCAACCGGTGGTGTGCTTCCTCGGCGGAGACGATTATGCGCGGTGCCGACGCGATCGCTGCCGGCCAGCGCGAGTGTGTCATCGCCGGCGGGATGGAGTCGATGAGCCGCGTTCAGATGGGCGAAAACACCGCGAACGTCCACCCACGGCTCAACGATCACTACAACGTCGCCGAACTCAGCATGGGGATGACCGCGGAGAAAGTCGCCGAAGAATACGATATCACCCGCGAGCAGCAAGACGAGTACGCTGCCCGGAGCCAGCAGCGCGCCGTCGAGGCGACCGAATCCGGCCGGTACGACGACGAGATCGTCCCGATCGAAACCGAGGATGGACTCGTCGAGGAAGACGAGGGGCTCCGGCCAGGGACGACCGCGGAGAAACTGGCCGAACTCCCAACAGTGTTCAAAGCCGACGGGACAGTTACACCGGGTAACTCCTCACAGATCTCCGATGGTGCCGCCGGTGTGATGCTCACTAGCCAGGCCTTCGCCGAGGAGCATGGTCTGAATGTCCTCGCCGAAGTCGGCAACCACAACGTCGCCGGCGTCGACCCGACCGTGATGGGGATCGGTCCGGTCCCTGCCGTCGAAGGGCTCCTTGAGAAACACGACCGGGAGGTAGAGGAGTACGATCTGGTCGAGTTGAACGAGGCGTTTGCCAGTCAGGCGCTTTACTGCCAGCAGCAGTTAGGCTTCGACGACGAGATCTACAACGTCAACGGTGGCGCGATCGCGCTCGGTCATCCACTCGGCGCCAGCGGTGCCCGTCTGCCAGTGACGCTCATCCACGAGATGCAGAAACGCGACGCCGAGCTCGGAGTCGCAACGGAGTGTGTTGGCTTCGGACAGGGCGCTGCGATCGAGTTCCATTCGGTGTAACGCTTTACTTGTTATCGAGATACCGCAAAACGCCTCGGACGTTCATCCGCTCTTCGCCGCGGGCGTGTTGCTCGGTCCAGTGACCCAGCGTCTCCGCGTTGTCGGCGAAATGTTCGATTACGGCCTCGTCGCTGTCGAGTTCTTCGCGTTTCTGTTCGACCTGTCCGACCCAGGAGGTGATGATCTCCGCGTACTCTTCGAGGAGACCGTCGGTTTCTCTGTCACCGAAGTGGCCATAATAAAGCGCTGCAGGATCGAGTTCCTGTAGCATTTCGATATCAGCCAGACAACCTTCGAGATCGAAGCCGGGTGGCGGCGAGGTCTGGCGCAGGCCAAGCTCCGGGACGAAGATGCCGGCAGCGTCGGCGGTGAAGATGCCGTCGTTTACGGGGTCGTAGAAGACGGCCTGGTGGAAGGCGTGTCCCGGTGCGTGGTGAACTTCGAGACTGTGGTCGCCGAGATCGATCGCCTCGCCGTCGGTGAACTCGACGATTCGCTCCTGGGGGACTGGTTTTGGCTCCTCGTAGTACTCGATCCGATCGCCGACGACCTGTTTGGTGCCCTCCCAGATTCTGGTCGGATCCGTGAGAAACTGTACGCCAGCCTCGTAGACGCAGACATCGGCGTTCGGACAGGCCTCTGCGAGATAGCCGACGCCGCCAGCGTGATCCAGATGGACGTGTGTGGGAGCAATCACATCGATGTCCTCGCGGTTGATCCCGAGGACAGCGAGTGCGTCGAGAATCCACTCGTAGTTACGTCCGGTTCCCGAATCGATAATGGCTGGGCGCTCGGCATCGAGGATGTACACCGAGCCGTACTGGCTGGGGTCGTACAGCTCCATGTCGACGTAGTAGAGATCCTGACTCCCCGCACTGGTTGCTTCGATCAGGTCCATACTGTAACTTGGATGGGCTGTCCGTTAACGGTTGGCCCGACCAGTCGTTGTGTTTGTTTTTGTCGTAGGATGGGCAATCAGCATTGCTGCCAGCGAGAAACTCTCAGGAGGGAATGGTGACTGTGTGACTGTACCTGCTACTACAAACAGCA
>LKMJ01001231.1_pt1 | contig 22230 bp, 16 predicted proteins | sample 643391 | NCBI WGS metagenome assembly LKMJ01 (sample SAMN04112250, study PRJNA286221) | soda lake metagenome | biome: soda lake; feature: Kulunda Steppe; material: water; isolation source: sample PL-Br10 brine of Picturesque Lake | place: Russia: Kulunda steppe | collected 2010-07
CCGGACGGGATCGCTTCGAAGAGCGCGTCGACCAGCGACTCCTCGTTCCCACGGACGTCCTCGTACGTAAGGTTCGTCTTCAGCATCCTGACGCCGCAGTTGATGTCGTATCCGATCGCTCCCGGGGAGATACAACCGTCTTCAACGCTAATCCCGGCGACGCCACCCACCGGAAACCCGTAGCCTTGGTGTCCGTCCGGCATACAGATTGCGTATTTTTTGATCCCGGGGAGATGCGTCGAATTCTTCAGTTGCTGAAGCGTTTTGTCATCGGCGATCTCCTCGAGGAGACGTTCGCTCGCAAACACGCGGGCGGGAACGCGCATATCCCCTTCCTTTGGGATCTCCCAGATGTGTTCGCGGACTTTATGTAGCGTGATATCGCCCGCCTCAAACGTGGTCATAGTATCCAGTTCGGTTTGAAGCGTTCAATATGTTACGGCGACCAGGTCGTATTAGAGATGTTTCGAACTGCGTGACGAACGGTGAGTCCGGACCGGTGTTGATATGTATTGCAGCGCATTTTCAGGTATGAACGCGTTGGAAACATCGTTTTTTCCGAAGCGAGGGCCGTTGTGGCGTGACGAGGATGCATCGATAGCTGTGCGCACCCGAGACCGGATCACCCGTACGCGATGACACAAACGGACGCTTCCGAGGGACGGGCATCGACAGGACTTCGGGCAGTCGTAGTCGATGATTCACATTTCATGCGAACGGTCGTCTCAGATATGCTGAAAGAGGAAGGGATATCGGTCGTGGAAACCGCATCGGACGGCAAAACCGGTGTCGAATGCGTCATTCGACACGAACCAGACGTGGTCACGATGGATCTCGAGATGCCGCGGATGGATGGCATCGAAGCAGTCGAGAGGATCATGAAAGCACAGCCGACGCCGATATTGGTGCTATCAGCCCATGCTTCGGACGGCGCTGAGTTGACGTTCGAGGCGATGGATCGGGGTGCGGTCGATTTCTTCGAAAAACCGAGCGGTGAGATCTCCGTCGGAATCAAACGACAGCAAACGAGGCTCGCTAAGACCGTTCGCTCGGTCGCGTCGGTGGATACCCCTGCGAACGTGCACACATCAGCGCGGACAAGTGGACGTCCAAAACATGCTGCGTTAGAGTCGGAGTGTCTCCGAGAGCCGACACTCGTTATCGGATCCTCGACAGGGGGACCAACGGTTGTCACAGAGCTACTCAGCGAACTCCCGGTCGAAGCGAATCTGCGGATTCTCATCGTTCAACACATGCCGGACGGGTTTACTGCGCGGTTTGCTGAGCGCCTCGATCAGGCGAGCGAATACGAGGTCCGAGAGGCAACCGATGGTGCCCGAATCGGGGGCGGAGAAGCACTCGTTGCGAAAGGCGGCAAGCATCTCGAAGTGTCCGGATATGGTGGTGGACGCATCCGCGTATCATTGACCGAGGGCGAACCGGTTCATAACGTTCGCCCAGCAGCCGATATAACGTTACAAACGGCCGCTGATCGAATCGATGGCCCGGTAACGGCGGCGATCTTGACCGGGATGGGTTCGGATGGTGCTGCGGGTGCCGAAGCGATTAGCGCAGCGGGCGGAGCGGTGCTCGCACAGGACGAAGAGACGTCCGCGGTGTTCGGAATGCCGCAGCGGGCGATCGAAACGGGGGCCGTCAACGAGATTCGCCCGCGAGAGGAACTCGCGACCGGCGTTTTGGATTTGATTACAACTGGAGGACGACAATGAACGAAGACCACATTAACGCATTCGTCTCCGAAAGCCGAGAAAGCATTACTGATCTGAATAACGCGTTACTCGAACTCGAGGACGATCCAGATAACGATGAATCGATCGAATCGGTATTTCGAACGGCTCATACACTAAAAGGTAATTTCGGTGCGATGGGGTTTTCGAACGCGAGCGAACTCGCACACGTTCTCGAGGACCTCCTCGAAGAGATACGTGACGGTAATATAGACGTCACACCGGAAATTATGGACGCTGCGTTCGAGGGAGTCGATCGAATCGAAACGATAGTGAACGAGGTCGAACGCGACGGCGAGTCGACGACAGATCCCGAAGCGACGACGGGGCGGCTTCGGTCGGCGATTAACCGTGCGACGAAGGAAACGACAGATCCAACGGACGAGAAAGGAGACAATGAAACGTCCGGTGAGAACGGCGAGACGAACGATGGCTCGATACTCGAAGCCGCAAAGCGGTTACAGGGCATCGACGACCGCGAAGCGTTCGTACACGCACGGATTGGAGTCGATCCGGATCGAATACTCGGCGTTGACGCGATGTTAACCCTTGAGCAGATCGAAGACGCGGTTGAAACGCTTTCAACAGTCCCGCCCCGCGATATATTGGAAGATGGCGAATACGACGGGACGTTCGAAGTATTCGTTCCGGGAGAGAGTGTGGAGACGTTGAATGGGGCGCTCGAAACGATCGGAGTGGTAGAACGGTTCGAAGTAACGGAGTTCGCACCGGCGGCGGATTCGAACGGCACTGAACGGAACGCACCTGCAGGACGCACCCGTAACAGCAAGGCCCAGAAACGTGATCTCAGCAACGATAACGCCGAGAACGTCGCATTCAACGCGGGGACCGAACCCGAACCCAAGGACGAAAAGACCCCTCAGAGCCGGTCCACTAACGATATCTCGTCGGTTCGAGTGGACGTCAATCGCCTTGATGAGCTCCACGGCCTCGTCGAACAGCTCGTCACGGGACGAATTACGATTCGGCGAGCGATCGAAAGCAACGACTACGAAGCGGCGGAGAACGGACTGAACGATTTCGATAAAGTGACATCACGGCTGCAGAACACCGTCATGGACATGCGATTGATACCGCTTCAGCGTGTCGTGAGTAACCTCCCCCGGGTGGTGAGAGACGTTTCACGAAGCCAACAGAAAGCGGTTTCATTGGAGATGTACGGCCAAGAGATCGAACTCGATCGGTCGATACTGACCGAAATCGAAGACCCATTGATCCACATTCTCCGAAACGCCGTCGATCACGGTATCGAACCGCCGGCCGAGCGAGAGAACGCCGAGAAACCGCGAGAAGGTACGATCGAACTGCACGCATCGAGACAGCGCGATCACGTGACGATTTCGGTCTCGGACGACGGTGGGGGTATCGATCCGGACGCGATTCGGACGAAAGCGGTCAACGAAGGAGTCATCTCCGAATCGGAAGCCGAATCCGTGTCCGATGACGAGGCGTATGATCTGATCTTCCACCCCGGGTTCTCGACCGCAACGGAGGTGACCGATGTCAGCGGACGCGGTGTCGGAATGGATGTCGTCCACAGTACCGTCGAACAACTCGATGGAACCGTGAACGTCGAGAGCGAACTCGGAGAAGGCACGACGGTCGAGCTTCGATTACCGGTCTCCGTCGCGATCGTTAACGTGCTGTTCGTCACCGTGGGCGAGCAAGAGTACGGGATTCCGATCAAGAATATCGATGAGCTGACACCCGTCGAAACCATCGAAACAGTCGGCGGAGAACCGGTCGTGAGACACAACGACGATGTGTATCCAGTGATTTCATTGGAAGAGACGCTTACGCTCGGGAACGCACTGGAGGAGACCCAAGCACCCGTCGTAGCTGATGGGGGGTCGCCGGACGGTACGGAATCGACGATGTTAGTTCGGATTCGAAAGTCTGTCCGGCCGATCGCGCTTCGATGTGACTCGTTCAACGATCAAGAGGAAGTCGTTGTCAAACCACTCGAAGGATCGTTGAGCGGGATCTCCGGGCTCAGCGGCACCGCGATCTTGGGTGACGGGAACATCGTCCCGATACTTGACGTGGTGAGTCTCGGGAAATGACTAGAACGGAAACTGACCTTGTACTTCGGGAAGTGATTCAGTATATCTCAGATCGCATGGCTTTCGAGCCGGATTCGTACAACGACTCCTATTTAGACCGCCGTATCTCTTCGCGAATGCGTCGGACTGGCTGTGAATCGTACGAAGCGTATCTGGAAGTGCTTTCAACGGAGGCGGACGAACGGGCGGCACTACTGGACGCACTGAGTGTCAACGTCACAAGCTTTTTCCGAAACCCCGAGGTTTGGGAAGGAATCCGAGACGTACTCAGGACACTGAGCGAAGAGCAACGAACCGTCCGGTGTTGGAGCGCTGCGTGTTCCGATGGTCGTGAGCCGTATTCGATCGCGATGCTCGCTCGAGACGACCCACATATCCGTGATCGATCCATCGAAATCACGGCAACTGACATCGATGCCGAAACGCTGCGGTCAGCACGAGAGGGCGTATATGAGTCAACTCGAACGACGGATATCGAAAGCCAATTAAACGTACTTTCTGCGCCGGATGATCACATTCGGACCTCCGAAGCAAAAGCACGTTTTTCGATTAGACCACCAGTCAAACGGATGGTCTCGTTCGAACAACATGATCTGATAAGCGGAGCACAAAAAGTTGGGTACGATCTCGTCCTCTGTCGGAACCTGCTGATTTATATCGACCGTTCGTATAAAGATCCGATCTTCGAAACACTCACCGGATCACTCAGATCGGGTGGAGTACTGACGATCGGGAAATCAGAAACACTCCCACGAACGTTCAGAGACGAGTATGAACCGTACGAGAGGAGTAACCATATCTATCGGAGGGCGTGAGATGTCCTTATATCAGCTAGAGCGAGACCGAAACCTCAACGAGCTCGTCGAAACGCTCCAACAGAGCGATAACCCATCGATACGGTATCGTGCGGCAGAGATCATCGGCGGACTGTTCGAATCGGATGATATCAAATCGGCGAGGCTTTCAATGAACTCTGAGCAAACGGGGGAGCTCACGATCGGTGCCGAACGCGGCGAATTCGGTGAGACGGAATCCGCCGTCGACGTGTTGGTATCTGTTGTCTGTGAGGATGACGACGACCGTGTCCGAGCAGCGGCTATCGATGCCATAGATACACACGGACAAGAAGCGCTCGAACAGGTCGTGACGGCACTCTCTGACAAAGAGCTAGAGGGGGCAAGCGATTGGGTCACGGCGCGGGCGTTTGCCGATGTGATCGAAGATCCACAGCCGGAGCTTCGAATGGCAGCTGCGACGGGATTAGGGCGAGTGGGCGATTCAAGCGTGACTGAACCGTTGATCGATCGACTGGGAGACTCCGATCCGAGAGTCCGAACTCGATCGGCGGTCGCCTGCGGACGAATCCGCGATCCCCGTGCAGTTGAACCGCTCGAAAAGAGAGTGCAAATCGATCCGAACGTCGACGTTCGAAAAGCGGCGGTCGAGGCGCTCGGTGAAATCAAAACACAGGGATCGCTAGCGGTGTTACTCGAGGCGGCCGACGATCCAAACGAGTCGATTCGACACGTTATCGCGGACGCTCTCGGGATGTTTGGAAGCGTTTCACCGGTCGAAACACTCGGAGGGTATCTGAGCGATACGAGCGAACCGGTTCGACGAACGGCGATGTTTTCCATGGTTGAGATCCTCTCGAACGCACCGGCACAACAGAGCCATTCGATTCGGGAACGGACGGCGAAGACGCTTGAGGCAGCAACGGCTGCCGAAGTGATCCCACCGCTCGCGGAGATACTGAGGGACAGTTCCGGGACACCACAACGGCGAAACGCTGCATGGCTCCTCGGACAGGTCACCGGAACCGAAAACCACGACATCGCACGGCGTGCGCTCATTGATGCGCTTAACGCCGAGGATATGATGACGGCTCAATTTGCAGCGACCAGCCTCACAGAGATCGATACCCCTCAACTCGAATCCGAGCTTCTAGCGCTCGTCCGTGATCGAGACGCCGGGGAGGCTGCGCGATCGAAAGCGCTGTTCGTCCTCGGGAAAGTCGGGACGGAAAGGACGCAGACGGCGCTCGGCGAGTTCGTCGATCAAACGCAAAGTGAAACTCTTCGCCAACAAGCGTTTTCAGCCCTCTCGAAGCTGGGCGGGATCGGAGGTAGCGAACGTCCATGAGTAAATCCGAGCGAAAGCTGTTTGATGCGACCGGGACGTTCGCACACGTCGTCCGCGAGGGAAAACAGATGAACGATATCCGGTGGATTGACGGGCGAATTTTACTGTCCAACCGGCGGCTTATCTTGGCAGCGGCCGATGAGAAAAAGACGATACAGATTTCGAAGATCAACCGGATCGAGGGACGACAGGACGTGAATCGAGCGATTGCACAGGTCTCGGAGTACGTGAGCGTTCGTGTCGGCTCAGACGTATATCTCGTCTCGACCGGCGAACCTGAGAGCTTCGAGCGAACGCTTCACAAGACGATCCTCGACGGAGAGATCATCCTTCTCAAGCATCCGGCGATCGAGGGCGGCGTGGTCCAAAACGTCGATTGGAAGAAAGCCCGAATCAAGATCGATCGAGACATGGTAAATCTCGCCGTCGAGGACGGATCGTTCGTACAGATCGAGATCGATGATGTCGGAACGATCGAGCTGGATAACCGATCGGTGAAATCGAACGAGCAAACCGTGCTCGAAGCCGAGCACACAGAGGATACCACGAGCGTTAAGACGTATCTTTCCGGACGAGCAAAACACTGTTCCGTACTTAGTTCTGTGTTTGCGCGTGGCGTAGAACAGAACTCGTCATCGATCGATCTTGAGACAGCCGAAAAAGAGGTGTTAATGGCGCTATATTCGGGTGTCTCTTCGTTTGAAGTCCCTGAATTTCTCGATATGGAACCGGATACCGTCGAAGCGATTTATGAGCGCCTCGTCGAGTTAGACGTGCTTCAAGAAGTGCGAATCAGACGCGAAGTCACATTGAAACCCCGCGGTCGAAATATCGCGAGTGAATCGATGAATAACCAATGACGACGGTGCGAGTAGGTGATGGGACGAATGTATACGAATCGCGAAACGAGGACGTATCAGTATCAATCTCCCGCGTCGACAGACTCCGCCCGTGGAATCGTTACGTCTGGCAGTGATCCTTCGATCTGTTCGCGGTTCGATTCGAACCGACCGGGGAGCACGAGCCGTTCACCGAGGGTTTCGAGCGATTCGTCGCTCGCGTATCCCGGACCGTTCGTTGCGAGTTCGAACAAGATACCGCCGAACTCGCGGAAATACACCGATCTGAACCAGTGGCGGTTTATCTGTTGAGTTGGCTGTAACCCAGCCGCTTGGACTGCCTTTCGCATTGCCGCTTGGTCTTCATCGGTCGGTGTTTGAAACGCGACGTGGTGAACGGTCCCTGAACCTTGGCGTCCTCCTTGGATCGTCGGAAGTACGTCGACGTATTTTCCGACGGGCCCACTGGCGACGAATCGAGTTCTCTCATCCCCCGGTGTATCCCCCGGCGATTGTTCTGTTCCGAGCGATTCGAAACCCATCGTTCGAAGTACGTTCTCGGTGGGTTCGGGATCTCCGAGCCAAAGCGTCACCGAATGAAATCCGCGAACAGCGGCTTCTTCGGGAACGAATTCCGTCCACGGAACGGTCGGCTCGTCATCGGGGATTTCGACAGCGACTAACTCGACAGGGAGTCCACCCGGATCCTCGAACGGCAGGACCGTTTCGCCGAATCGTTCGATCCGCTCCTCGTACGCAACGCCGTACTCGTCAAACCGTGTCTCCCAGTAATCGAGACTCCCCTTGGGAACCCGGAACGCCGTTCGGGAGATCTGCCCGGAGCCGACGTTCCCCTGAGGGAGAGTTTCCCAGGGGAAAAACGTCATGCTCGTGCCGGGCGTCCCTTCCGCATCGGCGAAAAAGAAGTGATACGTTCCAGGATCGTCCTGATTTATCGATCGCTTGACCAACCGAAGCCCGAGCGTTTCGATCCAGAAATCGAGGTTTTCTTGCGGATCGTTCGTGATACACGTAACGTGATGGATGCCGGGGGTTGGTGAAGGCGTTGTCATTGTTGCCAATGGGGGTTAGATGAACTTGAATTTGCGCTGACATCGGTGTTACCACCTCTTTTATCCACGGAGCTGGATCCGAGCAAGCAGAATAAACACCACAATCCAAAACATCGAAAGGAGGCCGAATGCAACCGTCCATCCACCCATATCTGCTGTGATCCCGACGACCGCGGTGCCGGTCGCTCCCACCAATAGATAACACATCCGGAAGAGTCCGAATCCTTTCCCTTGATGTTTCGAGTCCAAGTTGTCCATAATTCGCGCTTGAAGAACCGGCGTCGCGCTCAGTGAGATTCCGGCGAGAACGACGAACGGGATGATAAACGGGATAGTCGTGAGCGAGAGTCCACCGTACCCGGAGACACCAAGCAATGCAAGCAGAAGAATCGTGTTATCGCGGCCAATTCGGTCCGAGGCCGCTCCACTGAGCGGTTGACACACAGCAGAGACGGCAAAGAAGACCGCGAATAGAATGCTGGCCAAACGGACGGACACTCCGTACTGTTCGATCAAAAAGATCGGGATAAACGCCATCGCAGCTAATTCGACGAAATTGACCAACGCCGCCATTACCGTCGTGTTCCGGTTGTGCGGCTGTCGGAGAATACGCCAGAACGTCCGGATGCCGAACAGTTCGCGGATCGATGCCCCGGGCCGAGTCGGTTGACGGTACATGGGTTTTAACAGACCGATACCAACCGCGATGGCGACGATCGCTCCGCCGATAAGAACCGTGATCCGCCATCCGAATCGAACGCTAACGACGGCGGCAACCGCTGGCGCGGACACCCCGGCTATTTGCCCACCGATTCGGTGAGTGCCGATCGCACCGCCGATCTCATCGAATGTCCTCGTTAATAGCGCCGTCGCTGGGTTGTAATAGAGTCCGGCACCGGCACCCAACATGAGCGTTGCGGCACCGAACACGAGAAAGACGGGCGCGCTCGCCAACAGCAATACGGCACCGATCGTGAGCGCCAGCGCGAGGAGAACGACGGGATATCCACCGAACCGGTCGGCAAAGATGCCACTCGGGAGCTGTAAACACGCATATGCCACCCACATACCACTCAGGGCGATTCCGATCTGACCATGTGTGACGGTGAATTCGGTTACGACGAACGGGACGATCGGCCCGATGAGCACCTGTGAGAAACGGATCGAAAAATACGATATGAGACAGAACGACAACACGGTGTACTGCGGCTTCCAAGGTCCTGCCCGGCCGATACTGATCGATCCGATACCCATTGAAATACGTCACGTTCGGCCATCCATCACTTAAATTCGTCCCGCGTTCGACTGTCTTCATAGAGGTCTCGCGAGACCTACTCCGGAAGATAAAGCACGGAGATCAGTATTCCGACAGACCCGACGATAGCCAACATGAAAAAACCCACATCGAAATATCCGTAGTCGGCGAAGACGCCGACCAAAAACGGTGACATCGCACCGAGAACCATCCATCCAGCCTTCACGGTTCCGAAACCGGTCCCTTGCATATCTTTCGGGAGTGAATCCGCGATATACGTCTGTGTGATGACGCCACAACCGTTCCAACTACTGAAAAGAACAGTAACCAAGATCAGCGGAACGACCCCTTGCGCAAACGGGAGCAACCAAAGCGCCACCACGCAGCTACTTAAAAAGCTTAGTAACGCTGTTCGTGCGCCAATTCGGTTCATTACGTTTCCGGCGATCGGCTGTAAGATCGCTCCGATCGCGAAGAACAGCCCGAATAACGCCGCAGACACACCGGGCGATAGCCCCTTTGAGACCGTCAGATACGCTGGATAAAACGAAGTGAACCCTTGAATGATAAATGAGACACACGTTTGAATCGAAACGAAGATCGGAATCGATCCGCCGGTTATTCCTTCACGGATTCGAACGAGCGTCCGTCTGGAGAACTCATCGACAGCGCTCGTCGCACCCGAAGTTCGACTCGGTACAGTGATCCACAGAAAAATCGCGACGGCGGCGAAGGCCGGAACGAACACACCGAACCCGAATCGCCACGTCACATACGTCGCGATAACCGCTGAAACTGCCGGAAAGACTGTGTTTCCGAGGCTCCCGGCCGCCAAGGTAATGCCGACCGCCGACCCGGACTCCTTCGAGTAAATATCGGTGAGGATCGTAAACCGTGTCGGGCCATACAGGGCGGTCGCGACGCCGAACGTGATCGTCCCCGCGAAAAATATCCAGACGTCGATCGCGGTCGCGACGATCAAAATCGCAGCCGTCGAAAGCACCGTGCTGAGAACCAGCACGTTCCCCTCCCCGATCCGGTCACCGAGAATACCGCCGGGGATATGTCCGATCGCATAGGCACCCCAGAGGGCCGTTAATAACAGTCCGATCGTCGATAGCCCGATCTGAAATTCGACCTGAAAGAACGGAACCAGCGCGGGATAGACGAATCGGACACCGATCGAAAGCGCCCACCCGACACCGACGGCAAGCAGAATCCACCCACGGCCGTCGGACCACAACTCGCGTAGTGTGGTTTTAACGGACGTTTTCGCAGTGGATAGAGCGTGGGACACAAACAGATCTATGCCCGCCAATCCGATCGTCGGTGTAATTTATGTTTCGTCTGCTCTATGTCTCAAAACCGAGCGTGCACCTCATTCATCAACGATGTCTTCGTACCGAGCACCCGTCTGTTTCAACGTCTCCGTCGAGTACAGTCGCTCGTGTTCGACGGGGAGATATCCCTCGTGTAATTCATCGATCTTCGCATCGACGGCGTCCTGATCGCGACCGTGAATCATCGTGAACAAATTATAGGGCCATCCCAATTCGGGGCGACGCGGTCGATGATAACAAAGCGTGACGTAGGGGAGTTCGCCAACGGCTTCGCCGTAGGATTCGAGCTCCTCGTCGGGGACATCCCAAACGACCATACAGTTCGAATCGAATCCGGTGACGACGTGGTTGACGATGCAACCGATCCGTTTGATACACCCGTTCGATACGAGCGATTCGATCGAAGATAACACGTCATCGACGGGAGAATCGAGCGACGCAGCGATGTCGCGATACGGTGTTTTCGAAAGCGGGAATCCGTCCTGGATTTCGAGGATGAGTTTCCGATCGAGCGTCGAGAGATCGGCCGCAGCCGTCTCCGAGATTCGCGTCGCATCGACACTCGTCGCTGCAGTCGATTCGCGTGCGAACCGATCGCTGTTGACAACCGGGAACTCGAGGTTGATATAGAAATCGGTCAACATCGGTAACACCAACACGGTACACCCGGTTTTCGCTTCGATATCCGCGAGGATCTCGTCACGGCGTTCGAGTGAGGCTGCGGTGACGACGAACCACATGTTCCACTCGTGGGCTCGGCGATAGTTGTGATTCACCTGCGGATATGCGTTGATAACTTCGGTGATCTCATCGAATCGCTGTTCGGGTGCTCGGATGGCAGCGAGCGTCGACGCTCCAATAACGGGTGGATTAAGTACGGCACCGAACCGTCGAAAGATGCCGCGGTCGCGGAGCCTTTCGACACGGGAGAGCGCCTCCGTCTCATCGATTCCCAGCGCCGATCCGACCGTCCGGAAGGGTCGTTCTGCAACGGGAAATCCGGACTGATAGCCATCGATAAGCGCCGCGTCGAGGTCGTCGATATCGGCGCGCCAGTCGTCGGTAGCCGGCGTACTCATTGGGTTAAATACGGGGTACGGGGTTTAGACTTCGTCGATTCGATCGGTATCTTCCGACGGGACAGACGGATTCGGTTGCCGAATCGCGGACGTTTTTGTCCCGGACGCACGAGGTATCTACATGGCACAAACGACGAAGACGTACGGTGAGTGGCCGTTGAAACGGCTGATGACCGAAGTCGTCGGGTCGGGGCACAAATCGGCGGACGATATGACTCGAGAGCAAGCGGCGGATGCGTTTCGTCGAATCCTCGGCGGCGAGCCGGATCCGACGACGCTCGGCGCGTTCTGGCTGGCAAACCGATGGAAACGGAACACACCGGAAGAGCTCGCTGCATACGTCGATGTTATGGCGGAAGGCATCGAAACCGGAATTCCAGAATGCGATCCGGTCGATTGTGGGGCGAACTACGACGGGAAAGGTCGGAGCGCCCTGTTGGGTGTCGCCGCGGGGCTCGTCGCTGCGGCGGCCGGAACACCAGTTGTCGTTCACTCGGGAGACCGTGTACCGACGCAAAAGCAAGATGCGTACAAACACGTTCTCGACGAACTCGGTGTTCGGACCGATCTCTCCCCTAAAACGTCAGCGGCGATGACCGACGAGATCGGATTCGGGTTTTACTATCAACCCAACTTCGCGCCAGAGATCACGGCGCTGTCGGAACGGCGGGACCAGATGGGCGTTCGAACGTTCGTTAACACGATCGAAACGCTCGCAAACCCCGCGGGTGCATCGGTCCATCTCGGATCGTTCTATCATCTCCCGTACGCGAAGCGGATCATCGACACGCTCGACGCCGCCGAAACCGCATCGATCGATCGGGTCGTGATGTTTCAAGGACTTGAAGGCTACGACGACGTTCGGCCAGGATCGACGAAAGTCGCCGTCTGGAACGAGGGAGGGTCGATCGACGATTTCGATATCGAAACCCCGACGTACGGAATGGATTTCGAAAGCGAAGATCTCGGCGTTGAAAACGTCGCGTCGGATTCGGCAGCGATCACGAAAGAAGTGCTCGCGGGAGAGCGTGAAGACCAGTTCGCCGATGCGGTAGCCGTTAACGCCGCACTTCGGATCTTCGCTGGAGGCGATGTTGACGATATCGAAGAAGGTCTCGAGATCGCGAAGACGATGATCGACGCCGGAGAGCCAGCCGAGCGTCTCGAAGCGCTGCAAGCGTTTTAATCCGGTTGCGTAACGTACAGCAGCTCGGATTACTGAATCCGGAGTGAGAGAGCGATGATCACCAGCCCAGTCAGAACGAACAAACTCTCGATGAGGATGCCAACGCCGAGGGCGACATCGAGCAGCTCGAACGTGAACCCGGCGAGCAGGACACCGATCACGATGAATCCGAATCCGACCGCGAGAAAACCGAGCGCACGGTCGTTCGTCCGGCGGTAGGCAATGAACGCGAGATACGTCACGATACCCCCAACGAGGAGTATGAGCGTTTTCACAACGGCGATCGCAAGCTGAACCTCCTGACCGATACTCGTGTGTACCATGATTATAACTCCCTCCGAACCGCAGACCACATATCCGCAAGTCGTTCCTCGGCCCTCCGGGCTGGCCGTTTAATACCGATCTCAAGCGTGACGTCTTCATCTCGCGAAACGATCACTTCGTCGAAATCGATTTCATACAGGCTCGCATGACTGCCGTCTTCACGAATTTCGGTGCCTTCGAGAATCAATGTCGCCTCAACCAGTAGGTCGAGCTTTCGATATAGCGTCGACCGAGGGATATCACACCGTTCAAGCAACTCTCGGGCAGTTCGAGGCTCCGTCAGTTCCGAGAGGATGACGCGACAATCATCGTCATAGAGCGCGCCCAAAACCGTCTCCACGTCAGGGCTCTCACCACCCAACGGATCCCGAGCCATATAGTGTGATTTTGACGGGATATATTAAATACCGTCGTGTTTGCGCGACGGCGGTGAAGAAGCATTGAACTCACAGCCATTCATCCGGTTTCGTATCGTAGTCGAGATCGGTGGCCGCGATGTCTGCGACCTCGTCATCGTCGAGCTCTTGGCGTTCGAAAGATTCGCCATCGAATCGGATGAGAACGCCCTGCTCGACCGGCTTCGGTTCGCGATCACGTCGTCGGGCGAGTTCGATATCTCGGTCTTCGAACTCTTTAACGATCGTTTTCAGCGCGACCGGTCGGCCCCACAGCTCGAAGACGCGTTCGAGTGTTTGTTGGGCTTCGTGTACATCGAGCTGAACGCCGTTGTACTGGTGGGCCAACAGCAGCTCGTTACGGTTTCTAAAGTTCCCGTCCTGAACGACGATCGTCGGCTTTCCGAAGTTCGTAAACTGCAGCATGAGCTTCTTTTTGACGTCCGCAGCCGAGGTGGACGTAACTCGAAAGTCCTGTGTCGTCTGCGTGTACTCATAGGTGAAATAGTTGTTCTCCTCGACGAACTCGTCGGTGAGAAACGAGTCGAGGAACGTCACGTCGTTGTGACTCGCACGGACTTCGAGCATGTGATCCCATCCGGCGGTTCGATCGACGGCTTCGATCGCTTCCTCGACGGAACCGTAGCGGTCGGTATCGAACAGATATCGAGAGATCCGTTCGAGTTCGCGCTGGGAGATTCGCTTGAGAAAGCCTCGGTTTTCGGGTTGAACGAGCGAGTAATGTCGCTCTGCCAACCCCTCATAGCTCAACAGCTTCCACGGATACCGCTGAATATCGATATCCTCGCCGTTTCGAACGAGTCGGACCGTCTCGCCGTCGATGCGTGGGTCGTTCGGATCGAGCGTCTCGAGGCGTCCGACCGGATCTTCAACCATAGAGTCCGGTGTCAGCATCGACAACACCGAATCGAGATCGACGGTTTCACTGAAATTCCGCCACGTGACGCCGTCCACACGGAGGAGGTTTTCGAGGACTTCCCGTCTGTTTCGTCGGTTCTCGACGTACTGCCAGAGTTCGAATCCGAGTTTGTACGGGTTCAGACCGGGAGATCCGAGCACTTGAGCCATGTGATCCGCATACGAAACGAACTCGTCCGCGTCCGCGAAGTTCTCATCGGCCATCATCTTCGACTCCCAGTAGGCTGCATGCCCTTCGTTCATGACTTTCGTCATTTTCTGTGGGGCGAAGTAGTACGCTTCCTTCCGGAGCAACTCCAGCGTCTCTCGTTGCCACTCTTCGTATTCGATGGCTTTCTTCGACTCGTCGTCGTAGGCTTTTCCGTATATGGCCAAGAACGCGAGTATGTCGCGTTCCGGCTGTCTTGGGAACGTCGATTCGTCTTCGTCCGCAGCGATCGATTCGAGCCACTCGTCGTCGAACACCTCGTGTTTGACTTCATCGGAGAGCTCAAGGTTCGCTAGCGCGCCATCGAGATCAGTCGTGTCGATCTCGGTCGGCTCACCGTTCCGCTGTTGGGAGGTCAAGAACGGGCGATGTTGGTCGATATTATCGGTTAAACAGAGCACATGATCGATCCATTCTTCGACCGCCTCCCGGGAGATTTCCGGATCTTCCATATAGCCGGCGATCGTTTCCGCGTGCTGTTCGAGCATCGCTGCGGCCTCCGGCGCGGAATCGAACATCCGGAACCACTCGTTATTCTTGAAGAAATCCGCGTGGGCTTCGACGTGGGTGATAACCGCTTTCTGATCGACGAGGTCGTTTGATTCTTGCAAGAACGCGTTCGACGGATCGTCGTTGTTGACGATCTCGAACGCCTTCCCGCCGAGGAACTGTCGCTGCTTTTGTTGGCGGTCGTACTCCATTCCCCAACGCCAGTGCGGATATCGGCGCTGGAACCCGCCGTATGCGATCAGTTCGTTCATCTCGTCGTAATCGACGATCCAGTAGTTGACGGGAAACGGATCGAGGCCGAGTTTGCGCGCTAACTTGTTTGCCTCGCGGACCGGTTCCGTGAGGGAATCTGCGATATGTTGTTTCTGAATTCTGTCTTTCGTGCTCATGACGCGTCACCTTCGGTGCTCAGAACGGTGTAAATCGCATCGACGACATCGCTGGCGTCTTGGACGTATGCGACAGCGACGTTCGAATCAGCCGAGAAGTGGTTCTCGAGCTCTTTCGCGTGTGTGGCATTGATGGCGTTGCCGGAGGGTTGCGTTTCGACGTAGGCGTGGAGGTTCGCTGGGATTTCCTCCATTAACGGGATCACTCGCTGTTCGGTATCGTTCGAGGAGTTTTCCGAATCGCCGGCGGCGAACACGTACCGGTTCCACTCACTCCATGGATACTCCGCTTCGAGAATTTCGGCTGCGAGTTCGTACGCGCTGGAGATCCGAGTTCCACCACCACTTCTGATACCGAAAAACTCCTCGCGGTCGACTTCCCACGCCTCCGCATCGTGGGCGATATAAACGAACTCCGCGTTATCGTATTTTCCGGTGAGATACCAATCCAGCGGCGTGAACGTCCGCTCGACGAGTTCCCGTTTCGACTCACGCATCGACCCGGAGACGTCGCGAATGTTGACGACCACGACGTTCTTTTCGCGCTCTGTGGTGATCTCCGGATAGCGGTATCGCTCGTCCGCTCGACGGAACGGAATCTCTTTGATTCCTTCACGGCGGATACGCGTTGCTGTCGGCTCGTTTTCGACGTTCGATTCCATCTCTTCGATCGAACTCCAGCGTGATCGCTCCGTTTCAGGGATCGACTCGTATGCATCTTCGATCCAGGCCCGAGAGACTGGGATGTGCTTTGCACGTGCCCACTCGAAGACTGTCTGGGATGCCCATCCTTCAACACGAAGGGCTTCTTTGACGTAGTCTTCATCGAAATCCATCGCCAGCTTTCGCTTTAGCCCCTCTTTGAAGAGCCGCTCGAAATCGAGCGTACTCGCGGGGCCGCTTCGAGTGATATCGGTGAAGTCACCCTCCGTCTCTTCGAGAACCTTCTTTCCCTTCGGCTCGAGATCGAGGCCGAGCTCTTCATCGAGCTCGCGAGCGAACTCTTCGGGATCCATCTCATAGTACTCGTGTTCGCTCGTCTCCTCGCCGGCTTCGTCGCCATCGCCGTCATCGCCATCCGACGCGCTTTCCTCGGGTTTGCCGACCGGGTCTCCGATCTCGGGGGTCCCGCCTTGCCCCTGACCGACGCCCCCCATGTCTCGTTGATCATAGACGAACGACGGGAGATCGACAATTTTGATCGGTATCTTCACGCTGTCGGGGCGTGAGTTCCCGAGATCGCCGTACTGAATGAATTCGGCGAGGTCCTGTCTCTTCGATTCGCCGACTTCCCGATATCGTTCGAGGTCGTCTTTAAGTCCCATCGTCTTTCACCTCAGTCAGTTCCATCTGTGGTTGATCTGTTCCATCACGTATCGGCTGGTCAGCTCGGCCGATGCCGCCGAGTAGCCGAACAGCTCTTGCATGTTTACGATCGTTCGAGCCTTGACGGACTCCGTCTCGGTTCCGGACGGTGGATCCGCCCACTGGGTGGGCGAAAGGTCCTCGTAGGTCCGTTTGACGTCGTTCCAATCGTAGCTTCCGAGCACCGATTCGATGATCGGAAGTTCGTGAAGATCCACGTCGGACGCTCGAAAGTTCTCGTCTCTGCTCTGCCAGGCGTGACGGTTTAACGCGGTGATGACACGGTCTGACCTGAATGATACAACTTCCTCGTTCGGATCGGTACCGTCGTAGTCCGCTTCGTCGAACCGGCCGAGGTGCTCGATTTCGAACACTTTCATCTTCAACGCGTCCGGCTGGATCGATTCGCCCCGGTCGTTCTCGATCGTCTCGTCTTCGACCCATGCGTACACGTGTTCGAGATACGTTTCGACGGTTTCCTCGTCGACTTGCTTTTCACGCATAATCGCATCGATCACGTCGGCCTCCTGTTGGCTGAAGACGTACTGTTTAACGGGCACAACTCTCGCTTCATACTCCGTCCGCTCGCTCGTCGAGAACATCGGCGCTTCATCGAGGCCGGAAACCATCTCGTTCAGCACATCCCGCGGCATGATGACATCTTCGACGTTCAACGTTTGGTGATGGCGGTCCGTCGTCTCATAGAGGAGGTCCGCGATGATATCTCGGGTGAACGTTATCGGAATTCCGTGCGCCCCATCCGTCGCCTCAGCGAAGTCGAATTCGTCTTTATCCAGACGTTCGTCCCCGTCTTGGAGATACCCGCGATCATAGATGAGCGCTTTATCGACGATATCCAGCCCGGACGGGAGCGAATCTGCATCGAGTCTCGTTACGACGGCATAGAGTGCGGCGGCTTCGACCGTATGAGGTGCGAGCTCACGGTCGTGAATGTCGGTATCGGCGTGCCGAACCGGGATAACGAGCGGCTCGCGAATTTTCTCGTCGATCTCATCGATTTCGTCGTAGGATGAGACATCCCAGATCGCCGTTTCGTTCGTCAGTTCCCGATGGACGAGTTCCGCTTCTAACGAAAGGTTCGTCAGATACGAGAACTCGTGTTTATCGAGCCGGCGTTTGAGCGCTTTCAGTGGATCTGAACCCTCCGCTTCAGCATGTCTGTTTAACTGTGCTTCGAGGTCGGGATTCGAGATGATGATGATCTGCGTATCGATATCCATCCCGATTCCCTTATCTAATTTAACGGTTTTTTCGTCGGGGATGTTTAACAGTTTCTGGAGCAAATCGGCGTGCTGTGCCGCATCTTCGACGATCGTCAAAAGACCGTTGCCCTGGGAGAGAACGCCATCGTAGCTGAACGCCTGTGGATTTTTTCGGCCTCTCGAATCGAGCTGTTGAAGCATTCCGGCCATCCACGAGCCGACGAGCCGCTCTTTCGGCGAGCCGTCGTCTTCGCTGTGAAGGACGCCGATGCCGCGTCCAACGTCGACGACGAAATTTTTCACACGGAGGTGCTTTGTATCCGTGACCGCAGAAAAGAGATCATTCACTCTCTGTCTGCGGTACTGCTCTTCGAGGTGTGCGTACGCTTCATAACTGAACGGATCGAGACGCGTCTCGAGGTGAATCGGGATATGGTCATCGTGCGTTTCGTTCAACTCTGCGAGGAGTTCGTTCCGGACCGGTTCCGGAAAGACCGATAGTGGATGCGATTGAACGGGGGATGGATACCAATCGTCCTCATCAGACGGGGGACGGTCGCCGTACGTCATTCCCGATGAAACGTCCGGCGTCGCGGCAATGTTCCATTCGACGGTGTATCGGCGACCCTCCTCCGTTTTCGAGAACTCCCGCAGTCCGTTTACCAAACAACGTTTGAGTTCAGATTTTCCGGTCGCGGTCGGGCCATCGATCCACAGGATCTTCTCTTCTTTCCCCCGTCGAGCGGCGATCGACCGAAGGTCTGTCACGAAATCGTTCAACACATCTGTGTTGCCCAAGATCGCGTGTTGGCCGTCGTTGTGTGGATCATCGAAGAACCGATACCGCTCCTTTTTTTCACCTTCTTCGATAACGGTTCGGGTTCCGACGGCTTCGATCGCAGCGAGGAGATACTTCGACGCATGCGCGGCTGAAGTCGGATTTTCGAAGATCGTCTCGACGTATGCCGAGATATCCATCGGGGGTTCGTACGTTTCACGAAGCGTCTCGTCGGCTCGGTGAATGTAATCGTCGGCGGTCATTCCGATTCCATTTCTGTTTTGGCGACCTCGGCGCCGGCGAACTCAAGTACCTCCTTCGCCCCTTCGGTGCTGTATCCTTGCTCTTCGAGCGCGTCTATCCACGCGTTGCGCTCGTCGTCATCGAGCTCTCCGCTCGAGACGAGTGCCGAGAAGTTGATGTTGTGTTTCTTATCGTCCCATAGCTTCCGCTCGAGGGCTCGACGAAGTCGGTCGTTATCTTGTGGTTCGAAGGTATCACCGCCGCGGGCGCGTCGGCTGACCCAGTTTGCGACTTCCTGGCGGAAATCGTCTTTCCGATCCTCCGGCACATTGAGTTTCTCCTCTACGGCCCGGAGGAAGGTCTCATCGGGCTCTTGTTCGCGACCAGTGATCGTGTCTTCGATGGTGTCATCATCGATGTAGGCCATCACGTGATCCATGTATTTCTCACCCTGTCGCTGAATTTCGTCCAGATCGTATGCGAGCGCGTGTCGAACGTCCTCGATCGCCCGAGCTTTGTATTCGTCACGCACGAGTTCGAGATATCGGTAGTACGTTTCGAAGTTCTCAGTCGGGATCGAACCGTGATTTTCGAGGTTCCCTTCGAGATGGTTGAACGCGGTGAGTGCCGACAGAAACATTCGCTCGCGATGCATCGAATCCATGATCGCTTCGGCGATTTCATCGCCGATGAACCGCGGTGAAACGCCGTCCATTCCCTCGCCGATATCGGCCGCGTTCGCTCCCTCTTCGCGGAGCTTTTTCACATCGATATCATCGCCTTCCTCCAGCTCGCCGTTGTACGCTTTGGCTTTTTGAATGATAGAGATATTGCCGCCGTCAGGTTCTTCGATCCTCGTGAGCACGCCGAAGAGACCGGCCATCTCCAGCGTGTGAGGTTCGACGTGGATATCCGGTACGTCGGCGTTGTTCAGCATCTTTCGGTAGATCTTAGATTCTTCTTCGTACTGAAGGACGTAGGGGAAATCGATCCGCTTCGTTCGGTCGTTGAACGCCTCCATCTTTTCGTCACCCTTCTTTTCGCGGTACTCAGGCATGTTCGTCCGACCGACGATGACTTGGTCGATATCGATTCGCGGATTGTTTTTCGGCTTGATCGTCTGTTCTTGTGTCGCGTGCAAGAAATCGTACAAGAACTCCCGCTGTAATTTCAACAGTTCCTCACCGGAGAAGATTCCTCGATTGGCGTTACAAAACGCCCCAGAATAATCGAATGCCCGGGGATCACTCTCGCCGTAAACCGCGATCTTCGAGTAGTTGACATCGCCGGTGAGTTCGGTCTCGTCCTGGTTTTTCTTGTCTTTCGGTTCGAACGTCTCGATCGCTTGGCGCTTGTTCTCGTCGGCAATGAGTCTGATAACTTCGATGTGGTTTTCGAGGACGGCTTGCAGATCGTCGTCGTAGTGATCCAACAACGCGTCCATATAGAACTCGCTCGCCGGATCCAACGATTGCTCGTTTCGGATCGTATACGGTGCATCGAGCACGTCGTTGATGCCGTTGAGAACGCGTTCACGTTGTTCAATCGGAAGTAACACGAGCGGATCTTGGTTCATCGGAGAGCGAACCACGTCATCAGCCGGGTCTTGATCGAAGAGCACGTCACAGAGCCCCGTCCAGCGGAAGGTGTACATTCGTCCTGCTTCATGGGCGGTGTAATCCTCGAAATATCGGCGTACCTGCCGGTCAAAGTCGGATTTTCCGGAGCCAACTGGTCCAAGTAATAGTTTGATTCGCTTTTCGGGGCCGAGTCCACGAGCGCCCGATTTCACTTTATTCGTAAATTCGTGGATCGCTTCGTGGATGACGTGTCCGTAAAAGGTGTTTTCACCGTCGCCGAGCGGGTCCTCAGCTGCAAGGGCGTACTCAACGACGCCTGCAGTTTCATCGTACGATGTTCCGTAGTAATCGAACATGTCAGCGACCCGTTGGTGGGCATTGCGGGCGATTTTCGGATCTTCATATAACGTATCGAGGTACCACTGAAACGAGCGGGTTCTGCGAAAGTCGGCTGGTATCGTACTTCGGTACTCCTTACTGAGTTCTTCGAGGGTTTCCATATCGCTCATTACTATCACGGAGACGCACGGGGCGTCTCACCCGGGTGTCCGGGCTGGCAGCCGTCCCAGGATTATGCCGTGGTAAGCCATACCAAACAGCGGTGTCGACCAGAAGACTACGCAGAGAGATGACAGCGTGGTACGGCGGACGACGACAGTAATACCGAGACTATATTATATATGAGTACTGCAGATATAAAAGCGTATCCCAAACGGCAGATGCAGCGCGATTTGAACACGCTTTAAAAAGCGGCCGGAGTCGTCCGGTTTTCGGGGTTTAAACGGTGAAAATATCATATTCGGTTGGTTGTCGTTCAACATGCACTGAAAGAGCTCGCTTCAAACTGTTGAGAAGACGATTCGTATTTAAATTCCGTATCGGTGCTCTCGAAGGAGTAAAGTGGCGCACCACCGGGTGTGTATACCGAGTACTATCGTGGTGAGAGAACAGCCACCGAAATAAATACATTCTAAAGAAACATTTATTACAAATACCCCGACAAACCGAATGGTTGCGTGTTACTGGCTAACGTGCAATACTGTGTGAAACGCCAGTATTCAGCGGAATCTACACCAGATTGGTCGAAAGGTTTAAGTAGTTTTCGGACTAACATTGTATCAAGAGTAACTCGCCTCCGGATTCTTTGGTATTTCCACCCCCGGAGCCGGGAGTAACTCACTACATCCCACCATGAGTGATACTGAAATCAGAACGTATGCTGAACGGAGTCGAACCGAGACGGCAGAGCAAACCGAGCAAGAAGAGAGTACGGAAGGAATCTCGACGTGTCCGGAGTGTAACGCCCGCCTAGAAGCCGACACTGAACACGGCGAGACCGTCTGTACCGAGTGTGGTCTCGTCGTCGAGGACGACGCGATCGATCGCGGTCCCGAGTGGCGCGCCTTCGATAGCGCCGAGAAAGACCAAAAATCCCGCGTCGGCGCACCCACGACCAACATGATGCACGACAAGGGGCTGTCGACCAATATCGGCTGGCAGGACAAAGACGCCTACGGTAACCAGCTGCCG
>LKMJ01001233.1_pt1 | contig 22203 bp, 26 predicted proteins | sample 643391 | NCBI WGS metagenome assembly LKMJ01 (sample SAMN04112250, study PRJNA286221) | soda lake metagenome | biome: soda lake; feature: Kulunda Steppe; material: water; isolation source: sample PL-Br10 brine of Picturesque Lake | place: Russia: Kulunda steppe | collected 2010-07
CCCCCCCCCCCCTTCCTAGCCCGCTATCCTCAAGTGTGCGCGTGTACATGTGTCCAAGCCCGGTGAGCACCTTGATTCCGCGTTTCATGTCAAACCGTGCCGCAATGTTGATGACCAGGGGCACATCATCGTACTGTGCTGCGTACAGCAGCACCACGTTTGCGCCTTTACTGTGCCCTGCACAGGAGCGCACAGGAGGGAGAGAGCACAGTGGGCTTGAGGAGTGGATGGGGCAGCTATGTCGACAGGGCCGGCAAAGCCTGACTTTGCAGACCCTAGCCATATTCCTGGAAGGTGCAACCCATGACTTTGATCAGCACATTGGCAAATGTCACCATGGACAGTACACAAGGTCTAACTGTAATGCATATGGTACACAGTACACATGGTCTAACTGTTATGTAATGCACATCATGCATTTAAATGTTTTATTTGCAGCCTCGACTCGTGCCCATACCCCCATAACCTACCAACAAGAGCTACAGGCGTCTTGTGCAGCGTCTCCCTCACGTACTGCACTGCACATCTAAGATCAGCAACCTGCACGTATGTGCACATCCAGGATTTGCATGGATCTGCTTGTTGCGAAGGGACCTGCTTGGGGACGAGTCCAACCACCTTCCCACACAGCCAACCCAAAAGTTCCCACAATCCCCACAGTTCCCACAGTTCATGAGGTCAATGCCAGATTCGCCTGGAACCCAAATACAGAACCATGGACAACACGTCCAACAATTGGGCTGGGAGATGACATATAAGGGGCGGGCTTGATCCCAAGCACCCTGTCAACCTGCTTATGAAAAACAGGCTAAAGAGGAAATAAATCAGACTCTCTTACGTTATTGTCCTAACAGACGGCAGGCAGGTTGCATAAAAGCACTAACAAGCTGGACATGTGCGGGCAGTGAGGGGATGTGAGGAGGCATGTCATTAGGTTCAAGGTGAGCTGCTTGCAGCCAATGCATGCTTAGCTCTGCATTCCTTGAGCCCACCTCTTGCAGATAATTCCCGAACTCGAAAGCTCCATCACTTTCTCCGTTCCCGGTGAAGTCAAATCTGAGTGAGCTTATCTTCTTGGCGGCGAGCGCCTTGGCCATCTTTGGGTACACAAACCCGTCCTTGCTACTGGCATAGCCATGGCACAGGATAGCCACCTTATCAGACTTTGCATCCGTGAAGATACCTGACAGCTGGTGCCGAGTGGTGTTCAGAAACTGGACCTTGCTCTCAGCCATGCCTCCCAGATCCACTGCCTCTGCAAATGAATGTTTTGGCAAGCACGCAGCTTAAATGGCTGTGCATGCTGTACAGCTGCAGCAGCACAGCACAAATGCGGCTCACCTTGGCCTGTAGCTTTAGCAACAAGGTTACGCCTTGCTGGATGTGAACTTGCTAAGGGTCCACTTTGAGCTGTGAAGGGCAAGTGTAGGGCTGCTTCACTCACTGATGCCTTCCAACCAGACCCTCCGGCAGCAGCCCTCACCGGCAGGGTGCTGGGCCTGCCCGGCCGCTCTCCATAAGTCTTTACTTGCAAAAGGTTGGGTCGTGTTTTTCCAGTGCTTGCGCCTATCATAGGGCAAGACGTGTCATTTAATTAATCGTTGAAAACGATCGATAACCACTCCCCAAATCCAATCGATCCGGCAAGTCTTTAAAATGATAAGAAGTAAATTGTGTCCAGGATTTTGTGGGAGTCAGGCATGCTATCCGGGGCAAGCTGTTCGCAGTACCGGGTACCCAAGGCGCTTGCGTGTGCAAGCCCAAGGTGTCCCAGATGCAGCAGGTGAATGAAATACATTGCTATCAATATTGATGATCACTCAGAAACCTGAGCTAGTTGTGACCCACCACATGTTCTAGGCAACATGCTGACTGGCTGTAGACGAAAAGCACTAAACGTGCCTGCTTGCCCTTTTCCAATACCTTGATCAAGTGCCCATACTTATATACCACCTATTTGGCCTGCTTTACCGGTTGTCCGCTTTGTCTTCCCTTCAGGTGATGTCGTCCTTGATCCGAAAGGAAGCAGGCGAGCTTTGCTGGCCTCTGCTGTTTCGACATGCCTCTCCCTTTCACTTTCTCATGTTGGTATTGCTGCAGGTAAGCCATTGCTTCTATCTTAGGTGAGCTGCGCTGCTCATGTGCACAGATGCAAGGAACTCTGTCGCAGTCTTTTCTTGGACACAATTCAAAAAGGATGCCTGCATGCAGAGGGACATGTCAAAAGTTTTGCTGCTGCAAGTCAGTCCAGACTCATTCATGGCTCATGGTGTTTGTATGCTTTATGTCACCTGCAGAGCCTGTGATTGTGCAGACAGAGCTCACACCCAACCAGTCTCTCTATGATCCAACTGACCAAGACCTAGTGAATGCAGCTCTGATGATGCAGGTGACTGAAGAGTAAAGGAACTTGATTCTCCACCCAAAAGGTCCTCATGTACGCTGATCTGCAGAACTATGCAAGTCCCATGTTCTGCTAATCCCCATTCAGTGCCTTTTCTGCAAGAGCAGCTAACTTCCGATGAACTGCCTGAGCACATGCTTTGGATGTAGAGTGGACATCACCCAATATCCTGCTGGATACCCGCTCCTTTATGGATGGTGGAGGTTTTGTTGAAGCTGCACACAGTCCCGCCACCTACCCTTTAGATAGAGAGCTGCTTTGATCTTGAGGGAAGCTGGAAAACAGTTTACCCTTTACCCTGAAATATGGATGCACAGAAACATGCTGACCATTTTTTCCAAGGCTACATGTAATCTTAAGGCAAGCATGAGCAAAAAAACTTCAGGTTGCATTAATTTGCACCACCAGCGACTTGTTCTTTGCATATAGACGTCTCTGGACTTTCATGTACCCCTAAAACAGTAAAATTGAGCATTATCACCTGTAAAAAGCGTGGTGAGAACAGCCCGCATGCCAACTTCATTCCCTTCACCCCTGCTCCTTTGTTTCTACCATCTTTTCTTTCTACCATCTTACGCAAAAAATTTGTGGGAGGATCGGTTGAAACTGTGCAATCTAGACAATTTGCAGGACGGTCTGAATGCTGCTGATGTCAAGTCTGAGGAAGCCGTGTGGACAAGCATCATCAACAAGTATAAAGACTTTGACCGCGAGTGGACTGCTGACATTGTGAGAGGGGATGGATGGATTTTTGATGCACATAAATATGATGTTTTTTGGTTTGTGATAGAGGTTGTGATAGCGGGGACTTGTCCATGGTAAGCATGTGTGGAGCATCACTGGAGCAGGGGTTTGTCAAAGGATGTGTGCATCTTATCAAAGAGCATGTTCCTCATGACCTTGCAACTGCAGCTAGGTTACGTGACAGACAGAGCCATGCGCACTTTGAAGAAAACAGTCTTAATAGCAGCATCAAGCGTCTTCATCAAAGAGGGCTGTGTCAAGGATGCAATGAGTTTGCTTGTGTAGAGTTGTCCGTCACCCTGATCGTTGGACAGATCACTGCCAGCCTATCCATAAGTCTTCAGGCCTCGGATGAAAAAGTTTGTTAGGATGCTGGAGAGGAGATCAAGCAGCATTGCGGCAAGGTAGCTGGCTCTGGTCTCAAGCACATGCATTGCTCTTTGCCTGCCTGCCTTTATGACACACACACATTCATCCTAGAGCCTCTTTTGACATGCAAGACTGGTGATTTTCAAGGAACGTTTTACTCTGTCCATGAGGTGTCCAGGTGGGCAGGGCATACGGCAATCGGGGCAATGCTCGCACTCGCCAAGGTGAGTCTCTTGATGTCTGTCCAAATGGAGGTTTGTGGCTGATGAGTGCCACCATGCATAGAAATGAATCTGTATGGCTTAACCACACAGAAGCGTGAAGAGGACAAAGCTTCGTTGGGCACAATTAGTATGGCGATCCTTAACAAGTGCGCTGTGTATGCATGACATGGGCTGTGTCAAGGTCACAGCATTGACAACTCCTAACCAAAAAATTGCATTATTATGGGCAGGGCTTGACCTAAAAGTAAGAGAAGGGATTGTTGACGATGCTATGTACTAGTACATCGTTACAATGAGACATGAGGTTAAGTCATGTGATACCTGTAGAAACTTAAAATCCTGCTTATCAATGAATGTATTCGTCGTTACAATTGGATGGCAAATGCATGTCAAGTTAGACAACTCACTTCGCATGCCAAAAGCTCATTTTCCATATCCTATGCTGGCCTTGCAATGAGCTTATGGCAGGCAGTTGTCTGTTCAATGGTTTTGCATAGTTGATGCTGCTCCCTTGACATGTGCAAGGCCTTGTGTGTGCTAGAATGCACAACAAAAACAAAGCCCCTGGTTTTCTCTTTTAACAGGAAGGATAGAGGAGGCACTTGCGGATTACAATGAGGCTATTCGGTTGTCGCCCTGGTCTCCGAATCCTGTGCTAAACAGGTGAGAGAAAGTCAGTTGCATAGGTTGAATTGACCTCACAAATTACAGATAGATATGGGAAAGAGACAAAAAATTTAAGCCGGTGAAAATACCCCTGACATCAGTTGAGGAAAAGGGGCCACCCTGGGCCTAAGCGCCGCATAATCCCTCCACCATAGAAGAGAGAGAAGCTGCTGGGATCAGGACGGGGACTAGCAGTTCCCTACTCCTGGCCTTCATGATGAGAAGTGGCATATTTTTTTTCAGATGCACGTCTGGTGCTCACACATTTATAAGTAGTGATCGGCGTTTGCTAATAGCGCTAAATAGCGCTAAAAAAATTTTGAAATTGAACTGGATGATTCCTCTGGCCCTAAGAATTAAGAATACAATTATGCGAATCAGTTGGCAGAAAAACATAATGGGGCTGAGCCAAAAATAAATCTGGGGATGGATGGCATTCAGCCCCATGTCCAGGGCAGTGGCACCCCTGCAGACCTTCAAGAGGACGACAGCAGGTCCCCTAAGGAAGTGGTCTGACAGGTTTACAATGAAGATTTAGCCAGAGCAAGGCTGTGTGATAGAGTGCAAATGTTGCAAGCCAATCTCAGCCCCACGAACCCCAGGACAATGCAGCATCACAACTGCATGCAGCAAGCACTGGAAGCAGAAAAGGGTTGCAAAATCCCCAAGGAGCATGCCAGGGAGGAGGAGGAGGACGAGGTGAGGAGGAGCCTCGAGGTAGACTGTGTTGGAAAGCCAGGAAGCAGCATATCAAGTCCTTCTCAATGGTTCCCACACAGCACAAGCAGTTCCATTGTCTCATGGCCATTCATTTCATCAATTATGAGGTCCTCTTCATCAAGCTGGAGTGCCCTGCGCTCGAGTGAGTTGAGTCCATGCAAGCAGCCATGCAGCGAGCAGTAGTAGCATTAGCACCAGCACCGGCACCAGCAGAAGATTTTGAAGAGCAGACAGTAGAAGAGAGCAATTAAGGTTGGGCAGCAATCAGCACTTGAGAGTGGAAAGGTAGGGAGTGCCTTGGAACACAAGCATGTTCTTTCTTCAGATCACGATGCACGTGACCTGAAGGGCCAACCTGTCAACATTGTATTTTCCAGGCAGCATTTTAAGGGGACATATAGAGCTGGCATTAGTGTAAAGGGAATTGAGGAATAAGGGGCCAAGGGGTACTAAGGCACATGAGTAGGAGTGTTACGTAACCCTAGTGCCAGATATAGCACTATATCTGGTTGCTAGAAGCCCCCAGCCCCAGCAGAATTATTTTTTTGCTTTCATTTTTTGTAAAAGGGCATTATACAGGGTGCTGAACCTCCCTCCCAATTCTGATGCCGAAATTAGAAGTGCTAGGTGGAGTTCTGGCAAATATAGCAGCTGGAATATAGCAAAATATAGTATCGCTATATAGCGCTATAAAATTGCCTCATATAGCGCTATATGCCGATCCCTATTTATAAGCATATTGACAACAGGATGAGCATGAAGCTTCACAGCAAGCATGGTGGCTTTCTAAGGATGAAGACAAAGAGTCTTGAAACGCTCCACACTGAAAGGGTTTTGAATGGTTCCACCCGCGCCCAGAAGGAAAGTGTGGAGGGTAACTTCGGCTGCAGCCCGTCAAAGGTGCTGAATATTTAGTTACAGGACTAGTTGGCAGTGATTGTGTTCAATTTTTAACGGGAAATGTTATTGCCCTGTTCCTTGCCAATCTGTGCCTTGCTGGTAATGAAGTTCCTGCTGCAGGACACAACAAGATTCAACTAGCTGTGGCCATAAATGGACCTCACTTGCCTGGTCGTGATTGGTGATGATGAAGCCTAGCTGGAATCATGAGCTAGATCCCAGGCTGAGGCTGAGCCAGATCCCAGGCTGAGGCTGAGCCAGATCCCAGGCTGAGGCTGAGCCAGATCCCAGGCTGAGGCTGAGCCAGATCCCAAGGCTGAGGCTGAGCCAGATCCCAGGCTGAGGCTGAGCCAGATCCCAGGCTGAGGCTGAGCCAAATCCCAGGCTGAACCTGACACTGAAGCATTCATCCTCTCCGTAAAAAAGGAGCCCCAGGTTGGAGGTCAGAAGATCATCTGTGCACTAAATACCGGTGGCCATACCACCGCAGGGGCATTGCATACGAGGCGCTTGGTAGATATGAGGACGCAGCTGAACAGTACAAAGCTGTCATTGCTGTGGATGAAAACGACCCCGCAGGATGGAACAACTTGGGAAATTCGGTGGGTGCTGCAAGTCTCTGTGTGCCTTCCTCCGTGCAGGAGCATAATAGAGGGCCTGGCGCCTCTGCTGCTGTGCATCTTGCATGACAGGTAGCAAGGAAGTGACGTTGGCAGGATTGTGGCGGAGGCCAGAGCGCCATTTCATGTGCAAAGATTGTAACTGCTTCTTGCATTCTTATTTCCGTCTTCTTGCATGAAATGGTGATGCCTGGGGGACTTCGATCTGATTTGTTCGATGGAGAAGCCAAGGCCGGCACTTGGAACAGCCTGCGTGTCCATGTGTAGTGCATGCGCAGATGCAAGATCGCAAATCATGTTCACGCCTAGAATATAGCATGCCCTGGAGCAACTTAAGCCTTCTGCGCACATAGACAGCACAAGCACACCCTATGGAATGCGCGTGCCCTGTGCATGGGTGGACAGCGCTGATGCACTGTGTGATTGCACCTGCCATCTGCGCTGGGGGACAGGAAGCTGTCAGTGTTACCTGTCTATGATGCATGGCATGATTGCACATGCCCTTTGCGTTGGTGAACAGCTTGCATTGATATAATGTGTGACAATGCTGACGTACAGCGTGACCGTGCATGCCCCTGTGATGTCGGACAGGTAGCTGGCATGGGCAATTGGGAAGAGGCTGTGACGTACTATGCCAAGGCAGCCCAGTTGGCCCCTGGCTTCTCCTTTGCTGCTGCTAACGAGGCACTAGGTTTGTATCAGGTAAGGACTTCCCTGGCCTTCCTTTTGCTGCCCCCAACAAGGGTCAGCTGTCGTTTAAATACAGAGGGTGTAGGTTGGATGCTGTGCGCTAGACGTGTGGTGAACCTGTTTTGGCACAAAGCGTGTGCTCGTGTGTCGGCCTCTGCTTACTAGCAAGGTGCTTTAAAGCATAGATGTTGGGTGCTGGTGTCATACGATCGTGTGGGCGTAGTGTTGTGCAGAGGGCAGCCACAGGCAAATCCTGCCGGTGCTGCTGCTCAGATAGCCCTGGTTAGCCATGGCTACTGCGGTGCCTGGCCTGCCAATGCAGCGCTGCTGTGCTTTGAAATTAAGTACACCCACTTCATCTTGGCCTGCTATCTTGTGGGAACATGCTGGCATGAGCATATATACTGATCTGTCGCCCACCAGGGCTGTAAAACCTATCTAGTGGCTGTTGCTGCTCCTCACAGAACCTCATACGGGGGAAACTACTCCGCTCTAAAGCAGATCAGAAGCAAGATTTGTTTGGCTGATCAGGCCCTTGTGCTGATCAGGCTGTGTTGTCTAGCCTTGGGCAGGCAGCTGTTGCTTAAAATCCCCACTTTGCCATTGCTTAACATCTTTACTGTCATTGCTTATAAGTTTAATGTTGAGGGCGTGTTTTTGCTCCTCTGAGTGGCTTGCAGTCCAATTTCTGGCAGGAAAAATAAGGGAAAGAAAGATGGCAATTTAAAGCACATGGACACACTTTGTGTGTTCTTGAGCCTACACAGTTGACTTTGATACAATATGAGGCAGGGAGACCCTTCTGCCTTGAAATGCTGCCTGTAGATTGGCCAAACCAGCAGGGCCCTGAAGGAGATGAGGGCACTACTGCGGCGCTACCCCACATTTACAGACATGCGGGCCGGGTTGGCTGCTGCGCTTTGGGCAGAGGGGCTGGAAGGGCAAGCTGAGTCACAGTGGTGCGTATTTGTTTGTCCCTGCTGAGTCCAGTGTGTATGTTGAGTGGAGACCAACCCCATGCAGAGTGAAGGACAAGAACAACAGCAGGCTTTGCTGCTTTCCTTGTTATTTGTTTTGTACCTCATGCATCTGTATTGCCTCCAATGCACTCTTCAAATAGGCCAGGGCTGGGTCATGCGATTGTTATTGCAATTTACGCATTGCTAGAGATGTCTAATATTTGTGCATTAATCACCCCAATGCGTCCAATTTGAATTCCCCCCCCCCTGGTGTTTCCCGTGCTCCTGCTTAGACTTGCTTACTACTCCCCTGCACTCCTTGGCAGTGCCAAAGCGTTGCTCGCAGAAGCTGTTGTACTTCTGTCACGCTGACGCTGCGCTGCTGCTGCTGCTGCTGCTGCTGCTGCTACTGCCTTACTGAGCATCTACAAGTTCTCATCTCATCTTGGACAGCCTCCCGGACTGCTTCATCTGCTGTGCACTTTCCTGCCCCACAAACTGCATTATTGCATTCCACCTTGTGCTGGTGCGACTTGTCTTTCAGCTCATTGGTGTTGACATCATCTCATTCCTATCCCATGTCTCTTGGCATTTAGATTATGTGTGCGTGTAAGAATGTGTTGGGGTGGTAACAGGCTTCTGGGGGGACAGTTTGGGGCCCTCCCGACCCACCAACCTCTACCCTCAAAAATGATCCCTTAATACGGACCATTTGCTGTCAAATACACGCATTGTTTGTATCACAGGGACATTGGTCTGGGCAAATGGACGCATGGCCCTTGAGGTCCTGGCATTGTCTGCACTTGCTTGAGCACCTGAGCTGCTGTTTTTTCCCTTTCCCCTTTTTTTCCAGGGAGCGCGTGGATGATCCGAGGTATAAAGACCGTGTGTGGCTCACCACGGTCAGGAAATGGCCACCTAGGCTTTCTGAAGCTCTCATAGCCTTCTTGGATCTGCGCTCTATGACGTGAATCAGTCACCAATGTTTTGTGGTGGTAGACCGGACTAATGAAGCAGGTGTGGCGTTGTGAGGGACTGGATTCCTGCAGTATGCAAGCTCAAGTTTGCCGAACAAGCTGATTATCTATGACAAATGTGGCTGGCACTGTTTGCATAATGAAGTGACATGTGCTCAAGATTTCCGGGCTTCTGCTCAGCCAGCAACGTTGCTAATTTGGCACTTACAGCGCCACTGTGGGTTAGACAAGCATGCCAACCTGAGACTTGGTTCAACTCATGTCAAGTTGACAAACCACTGGTGCTAAGGGTGTGTCAATATTTTGTGCAACCAGGCTTGGCTTGATGTAAAATATTTTGGGCTGCTGCCTTTCCCTCCTTTCTGGTCCAGCTACTAGCACACATTAGTAGAGTGAGCAAGGGCAAAGCCTGTGGGCCTTGCTTAAAGGCCCTGTAGCCTACAGTGTAGGCTTTGCCCTTAAGGCAAGATAGTTTACTTGTTTAGGGTAAGCCCGGCAGGCTGGTTGTAAGGCTGATTGCTTTGTCGTAGTTCATCACCAGTCTTTAAGTAATCCGTAATCATGATGTTTGATGTGAGATGCATTGCATGCCTTCATCCTGGAGGGATACCTACGGGACACAAGAAGCCACTCAGGCCCGCAACAAACTGACTTTAAATAGCAGGTGCACAATACGCGTGGCACAGCAGGAAAGGTATTCATGCACGAACAAAGTGAGTCCTTTGGCGCCTCATTGAGCCTTCTAGGACATCTTCAAGTTTGACGGTGGCCAAGTCAAGCCTGTCAAGAGGTTAGTGGCTTGTAGCCCTGGATCAGGCTGTACAGGAAATGTCACGGTACTCAATATAGAGTATGTTGTCGAATCAAAATCTTTAAGTGGATGATTTGCATGCCACGAGAAGAGACTGTTACGCTCGTTCAGGGTAGCCTCTCAAAGCACTGACAAATCTTCGAGGACTCGCACTGACAAATCTTCGAGGACTCTGAAGTCCAGGGGGAGGAGAGAGATCCAGTCACAGACATCAACCACAAAACTACCCGCAAATTACGGTGACCATGATTTGGTAGACACAAAGTCACTCACGGTGGCACAGTGGCATGACTATTGCTAGAAGACACGGTGTCACTCACAATGCCACGGTGGCATGCCATGTCAGTGACTGTTGATAGAAGATAAGGTTACAGCATGCTTAACAGCTCAGCTGTAGCCTACAGTATAGGCTATCAGCGAAAAGGTACCTGCAAAGCCTGATCAGCTCAGCTGAAGCCTACCAGGCCAGTACAGCCATTTCCAGTGAATACCGAGAATTGCCAAGTGCAGCATGCTGCAAGTTGATCGTTGCCAGATCCCTGACGCCACACCGAGAGCTCAATCTTCAAAGCTTATTGTGAGGCAAGCGTAGCATGCCTTGGCCCCAAACAGGTATTTATCACAGGTCCCAAGTTTTCCCCTTGAGCTGAACTTGGGTGAGCCTCACCTGAGGTAAGTTACATACCTGTACCTGCAGTGCCGGACGAGGGCAACTTAGCTAACCCTCAAGTGCCTAAAGATGTGCCTTGTTGAGTGACATTGAACGCGTTCAAGCTTTGCAAAAATCTTCTTCATCATCCCAGTATCATCCAGACCTGACAATGTCTGGTGGCATGACATCACAAAAATCTTTCTCATTTTGGAGCTCGTTTTGGCGCGCCAGTCTTCTTTTCAGACACCATATGTTCTTCTATTGAACAAATACCTCGTTTCCCGCTGAGCTACATGAAGCACGAAAAGGGATACAAAAGACACGTCCTTATTATACTTAGAAGATATGATTTTAATCTCCCTCACAGACCTCCAGGTTGCAATATTAATCTTTCTCTGAGGGAGAGTCTCAGATGTTCAGGTTGCTAAATATGTACACAGGCCATGCCATGCCTTGTAGCACAAGAAACGCCCACTTTGTGGTCGGAGCAGTGTTAGCCTCATCCATCTGCACACTCTAACTAAGCTCACAGTGCATATAAAGGAGATGTAGCAACCGATAAGAGCAGGTGTGGGCAGAGCGCCTCCAACAAGCGCGGGCGAGCCCTGGAGCACCCCTCCCTCAACAAAGCGCGGCACTCCTTTCGCAAGGCGCGCGGGTGCACAGGCTCTGGGTGCAATTCTATGTACACTCTGGCACTCTCAGTCCTGCCCCATTCCCTCACACAGCCACAGCTGCCGCACACATGAACGAGCGGCAGCCAGGCACCCGCTCACAGCACAGCACCCGCTGATCCAGCCCTGCTCCATGACACCTCTGCCTCCACAGCAACCGCTGATCCAGCCCTGCTCCACGACACCTCTGCCTCCCCAGCAACTGCCGATTCAGCCCCCTGTTCCTTAGAGGGCAACCCACCCTGAAGCAGCACAGCACGCTGGGCCTCCTCCGGTCTGCTTGCATCTGCCCATCCACCGGTGCGCGGTGCGCCAACCACAGGCACACGCCCCCCCTCGCCCTGCTCTCGCACAGGCCCGTCCCTCTCCTTGCAGCACACGCAGTGTGCGCGGGCGCGCATACACACAGGCGCGGCTCTGCAGGGGCCTGGGCGCAGTGCGCAGCCGCAAAGAAAAAAAAATTGGAATACTGGAACGCCGTAACAAGCACCTCATCCATTTGCGGGCCAGCTCAGGGGCACTCAGGAGGGCTTGGCTGTGGAGCGCCTGGCGGACTCTGGCCGCCGCCGCGCAGAGCTCGGCCTGCTGCCGCTTGTGCTGCTGCCAGAGCCTCCTGACACGTCCATCGCCTGCACGTGCCACAGCCACAGCACGGCAGAGCACACAGACTGACGAGGTGGAGGAGGGGGATGTCGACGCTGGCGCAATGCCTGGCGTTGATGTAGGTGTGGGGCAGGCTGCTACTGCTCAGGGTTAGTGATCGAAGGGGCAGACGGCCACTATGCAAGTGCAGAGGGGTAGGGCCATGCTACAGAGGCAGCTGCACAGATTGCTGTGGGTGCCTGCACGTCCACTGCATGCTCAGCACAGTGCCAGACGCTGTATCACGTGGAGAGGCACCGCGGCGCTGTGCATGAGCGGTGCGGCTTGCACACAACAGGTAATGGTTGAGTGTGGGGAGGCGTGCACAGGTGGACGTGCATAGGTCAGGGGCACCGGGCGCGCCATGCGCAACTTGTGCAGTGCGCACGAGCTGTCCGTGCCGCCATGTTGCGAGGGCCTCGCAGGGCTCTGCCCGCACCTGCACGGCCTCCCCGTCGCACACGGGGGTTGCACTGCTGCCCACAAACAGCAGCTCCCCATCGTCAGCAAATGCCGCGTTGATGGCCGCCTGCGCGTGTGTGCACCCAAAACGATCACAATCAACAGGGCAGCGATGCATGTGTGCGTGCGAGCGTGCGTGCAAACACGCGCAAGATACACAAAGCACACAGGAGACGCACAAACACATAGCACACCACAGCACGCGATTTTCTTCCTCCCTGGCTTTCCTTTGACAACTGTCTGCAGAAGCCACATCTCATCCCGTTTTTCACCACGAAACAGACGCAGAGTGCATCCCAGCAAAGCTTAAAGTCCCCACAATTACATCCAACTCTCATCCCTTGACACAATGAGGGATCCCTACAGTACAACACTTGATAGCCCCTGAAACGTGTACAACACACATCCCAGATGCACTCACACCCACACCCACACTCAGGTGGGCAATGCCAGGCGCAAATCAGTACCCTTGCCTGGCCATGAGCCCACCACCCAACTCAGCCTAGGCCTTGTGCATAAACCTGCCTGGATCACGACCACTCCTGTTTGCGCCCTCCTTGACTCCTGCTTCCAGCTCAGCACTTTTCGCACACCCCCCTTCCACAGGCTGCTCGCTGCATGCAAAGCCAGTGGGGCGCACACACGAGCCCCCCTTCCCCTTCATCACTGTGAATGGTCCGCTGTACTCGACTCAGCTGAGCCCTCACCTGCCCTACCTACTGTCCTGCCGTGCCTATTCCAGGCCTTAATCAGCCCGCACCCCTCCATTCTCCCCCCGCGCCAAGAAGTCGCCCCCTTACCCTGCCCTCCCTACAATCCCGCCCCACCTTTTTCTGTGCTGTATTCATGCCTCCCCTCCCTCCATCCCCCCTTCCCTTCCCACCACCAAGAAGTCGCTGCCACCCTCCCTCACCTGCACGCGCGGGTCCACTCCCGGCCCAACGTAGTCGTACGTCGTGCGCTCAGGCATGTCAAGCTCCAGGTTGAGGATGTTCTCGCTCCGGAACCTGCATGCATGCATGGGCGCACGCACCACCGTGCTTTTGTGCTCTGTGCAGGGCTGTGCGTGCAGGGAAGGCTGCAGCAGAGGCCAGGGCAAGGGTGTGGGGGCGGGCGTGCCCATGCAGCCTCACGCCCGCCATGCCGCACGCAAGGCCACGTCTCTGGGGGTATCCTCCTTGGCCCCTTCCTCCTCTGCGCAGCAGCGTGCCCACCACTCGCACCGCTCCGCCCAGAATTGAGGCACTTGCAATGCAGCCGCTCCTCCCCACGCCTGCGCAGCTGCCACAGAATCCTCTCTTGACAGGCTTTGCTCCACCATGACTTCTTTTGACAGGCCAGGCCGGTCAAGGAAGGTGCCCATGGCAATCAACGCAGCCCGCGGGTGGATGGCCCCTGAAGCAGATGCCCTGTGTGTGTATGCATCCCAGCTCACACTTGTGCGGGCATGCACGCACGCGCACATACGCACAGCCGAGCACACACCGCTTACACAACCTTGTGTCACCCCCCAAAAGCGTGTGTGCACACACCTTGGGTTCATGTCGCCCATGGCGTTGGCCAGCTTGGCAAAGTCGGACACTGGGCGGCGCTGGCCGCTGGCGCTCACCGGCCGCTTGGACATTGGCTGCTCGCGCCGCCCCATGTCGCTGAGCCGTTCCAGCACCCACACCTCGCGCTCATAGTCCCAGTGCGCGCGCTTCATCACCTGCGCAGCCCAGGCAACACGCGCGCGCAGCTGTGCAACAATCATGAGAGGAGCTATATGCCCTTGAAACACGTAAATGCAGTGTCTGGCCGCCAAACCCTGGCCAGCGGCAGAGCAGGCCCTGGCTGCAGCCCACACACACGCACGCCGTGAGTCACACACAGCCCCTTACAGCTGCGCACTCACCCACACCCTGCCCAGCCAGCTGCTCTCGCCCCCTCCCCTCCCCCTGCCCTCCTCCGCTGCTTCGTCCCGCCCTCCCCCCCCTGCCACCCACGCAGCGCCCCCCCGCACCTTCTGCACCTCTTCCGTCGGCGTGAACGCCTCAATCACCATGTCCTTCAGCTGCATCTGGTCCTGCAGCATGCGTATACTTTCCAGTAGGTCCTCCTTCTCGCGCTGGAACTCCTTGTACATGTCCTCCACCTCTGCATTCACCTGCACAAGGCGCACACAGACGCATGCTGTGGGCGTGTGCGCCTGCCTCCCAGCACGCGGGACATGCATGCGCACAGGCCCTCCCTGCAGGTACCATACGCAGGCCCCAGCGCGTGCGCAGTCTTGCACTGGGAAGGGACCAAGGCCCGCCTCTTGCTCTCGGGGTTCTCATCCAGGTGCATGTGCGCCCCCTAGAGATGGCATCAAAGCCGCGCACAGCACAGGCGGGGTGGCCCCGCCACCGCCATGGCCGGGGTGCCGGGACTTTACAGCGTGCGCGAGCCAACATGGACTCCGGGCAAAGCGCACAAACAAACAAGCATGGAATCCAGGCGGAGTGTGCGTGAGAGCCAGCATAGAATCCGGGCAGGCCGCTGGGCTTGGAGCAGCAGGCAGTGCCGGCATCCAGAGCGGCAAGCAGGGCAGCATGCGCTTGTTGTGCCTGGTGTCGTCACCAGCAGCAAGGGAGCAAAAAGGGGGGTGGCTCTTTAAGGAGCTGTTGCAGGGTAGGTCGCTGCGCTACCCCGCTTGGCCTCGTCAAGCGTTGCCATCATCTCTTACATCCACTGCCAGCCCACTCACATGCAGATGCCCCAGTAATTACTCCCGCTCCCTCATGCACTCTCCTACCCACCCACACATGATACACACAAAAGCGAGAACAGACCAACGTGCCATCGCGCCCACCTCCTGGAACTTCTTCCACAGCTTCTTCAGTTTCTTCGTCTTCTGCTCTGCCTCCTCCTGCCGGTTGGTGAACTTGACCTCCCCTGCGAGCGCCGCCTCCTCCAGCTCTGCGATCTTGCGCAGCTTCTCCTCCTCCTGCTGCCGCCTGCAAGCGACCGGCCGTGCCGTGGCACAGGCGGCAGGCGAGGTCTCAGTGCACCACAGGAGCACCGCAGCACAGGCACCACAACAGCAGACAGGTACAGGCGGCAGGCAGGGGCTCGGCTCACCACAGGAGCAACATGGCACAGGCGGCTGGTGGGGGCTCGGTTCACTACAAGAGGAACATGGCACAGGTAACACAACAGCAGACGAGCACAGGCGGCAGGCGGGGGTTTGGCTCACCACAGGAGCAACATGGCACAGGCTGGCCCAGCGCACAAGAGCAGCGACTCAGGTCAGGCAGGGCAAATAAAAGTAGATGGACCGTACGCCTCCATCAAGAACTCAATCGTTTCTTTTTATCCTCAATAAGAATGTGTCTGCGCTCTGCGTGACTTATGAGAATCTTCCTCCCCTCCTCTGTGTTTCGAGAGCACAGACACTTCTATCATCAGAAGTAATTTATTGATGAAGGTGTGTAAATGGCATCCGCTTCCGTACCTCAGATAGATACACACATCGCCAGCAGTGTCCACGGCAATACAATGAATGCTGAAATGACATGGGTGGTACATACAACACTAGATACACACACTGTACGCTTTACACTGAGCGCTCAAGAGGGAGCGCGTCCCGTCGCCGCCCACTGGATGACGAGGAGCCTAACTGGGTGCCATGGCTAGGGATGGGCACATAAGGTTCGGCAGACCCTCGTCAAGGCTCTTGTGAGCCTCTTTGAGCCTCTATAGAGCCTATTTGGCATTTGATCAGACCCTATTCACCATCCCTTGCCATGCGCTTTACGGAGCCAAGCATCCATTCTTGCACTGTTCGAAATTGAGGGTCGGTGGCGCTTGAGCTTTAGGTAGGGGTTCCCACCACAACCGACTTCTGTTGTTGCATCGCACTTTTAGTTTAAAAAGGATTAGGGTCCCTCTGGTGAGGAGCGGCCAGAACTTGTCTCACACGGCATGGCTTTAAGCACCCCACCTCCGCTCCAGCATCTCTTCCCGCTTCTTCAGCTCTGCCTCCTTCTTGCGCGTCACCTCCACCAGCCCACCACGTGCATCACCCTGCGTGAGCGCACGCCCGCAAGCGCGGCCCGAGATCAACAGCTTGTTGAGCAGCTGCACGCTGCCGCTCACTCCCGCAGCAAACTGCGTGCAGGGTTGCTGGGTGTGGGAAAGGGCTGCAGGTGTGAACCAGGGCAAAGGGGCAGAGACAGGGCACCTCTTCACAGCTGGGTGCTTGTCAATCATGGACCCAGGCCGCAGTTGCAGCAGCAAGTGTGCAGCAGGCGCGGACACAGGGGTGGTAGAGGAAGGGGGGGGACAGGCGGCGAGGTCGTGGCTTGGGCGGCGCTTTGGTGCGGCCAGGGTGCTCCGGCAAAAGGTGGGCGCGCCACAGCAGCAGGGCACATGCACGCAGAGGAGCCAGCTAGCAGCGCACACGCGCACGCAGGCATCATCCAGCCCAGGGCATCATCCAGCCTACGCAGGCATCATCCAGCCCAGGGCATCATCCAGCCCAGGGCATCATCCAGCCCAAGGCATCATCCAGCCCACGCAGGCATCATCTCGCCCACACAGGCATCATCCAGCCCAGGGCATCATCCAGCCCAAGGCATCATCCAGCCCACGCAGGCATCATCCAGCCCAAGGCATCATCCAGCCCAGGGCATCATCCAGCCCACGCAGGCATCATCCAGCCCAAGGCATCATCTAGCCCACGCAGGCATCATCCAGCCCGTGCAGGCATCATCCAGCTCAAGGCATCATCTAGCCCACGCAGGCATCATCCAGCCCACGCAGGCATCATCCAGCCCAAGGCATCATCCAGCCCGAGGCAGCATGCACAGGCATTGGCCAGCTGCACCACACAGAGGTGGCTGCAAAGCCCGCACGCAAGCATCTGCCTGAAGCAACGCATACACACACACACACGAACACACGCACATACGCACAGGCATTGGCCGGCTGCATCACACGATTGTGGCTGCAAAGCCCACACACAGGCATCTGCTTGAAGCAATGCATACTTACAAACACACGCACATATGCACAGGCATCAGCCGGCAGTAGCACGCACAGGTTGCGTGGCGCATGCGAGGAGTGCGCGCGCGCTCCTTTGCCAATTGCAGGGGCTGTGGCATCCATGCCATGTGTGCACGATGCACCCAGCTGGGCTGCAAGCACACACAATGGCACCCCTTGCTTGGCACCCCGCCCTTGGCCCTGGCAGCTGGTGGCTCCAGCAGCGTGCACACAGCAGCCTTGAATGCACCGACGCCAATGCACATCGCACGCAGGCTGCCCTTTGCAGGCGGGAAAGCGTCGCCAGAGGACCCCTTTGGGGCGCAGAGCCTTCACTGCGGCCCTGGAGCGCAGCATTGCATAGCCAACAGCTCGGCAACGCGCAGCCAGGGCGGGCGCGTACTCCGCTCCCTGCGCACCTCAAGGATCTTGCCCTCCATGGCGCGCAGCTTCTTGGCCAGCGCTTCCTTCTCCAATCGCATCTGCGTGTGGGCCAGGATGGATCAGGATGGGTCAGGATGGGTCGGGACGGGCCAGGATGGGGCAGGATGGGGCAGGATGGGTCAGGACGGGCCAGGACAGAGTCAGAGAGCCCGTGGGCCAAGCACGGCCAGGCCGCAGGGATAGAGGGGCTGTAGCTGGGAGAAGCGGGGGGACTCTGGAGGGCTTTGAATTGTGAGCAATGCCTGCAATGGGGCAGGGCCCACGTGCATGCAGGGGCTCTGTGCCGCATGGGGGGAGGGGGAGGAGATGCGCGGAGGAGCGCAAGGGGGGGTCGGGCAGGTGGGCACGAGGCAGGCAAGTGGTGCAGAGGGGCGAGCGCATGCTGTCCAAGCCTCGTCCATCTGCAGGACGCGCACTGCGCGCCACATGTGGGTATGTGTGTGCGCCATGGGTCATCTGATCGTCAACCGATTGTGACGTCCAGCACAGGACTGCAAACCAGGGGTGAAAGGCCTTCATTCCACTGATGCAAACCCACACGCACCCCCCCCCCTCATGCTGTGCCCTTGTCACTCCCTCCCTTCCCACCCAACGCCCCTCCTCCAACCCCCAAGCCCCTGAGTGACGAAGGAGAGGGAAGTTTGTGCCTCTGCCAGACAACCTGGCATTACGCGAGAAGAATGGGAGGGGTCCATTGGTGAAGGTGCCCCGTGCCCCCACCTTCTCCGCATCCTCCTGCTTCTTCACTGCCTCTTCGTGGATCTTGGCCTGCTTGCGCTTCATCTTCTCAGCGTCCGACGCATGCTTCTGCCGCTCCTCCTGCATGCGCACCGCCTGTGCACCGAGCAAGGGTGCACCTGCCTGTTGTCCAATCCGAGAGTCGTGTTTTCAAGTATGAACGCGCATACTTGAACACATGCAGACGCATGCATGGTCAAGCACTGCCATTGAAGGAGCAGGCAGGCAGGAGCAGCGCCCTACTTGCATCCACCCTCACAAGTGGTACGTGATGCCTGGGCATTGGCATGAAAGCCTGTATGTGTGCGTGCATGTACATGTGCGGTTGTGTATGTGTGTATATGGGTAGGTGTGCATGTGTGTGCGTGTGGGTGTGCATGTCTGCGCTTGCATGCATGTGCATGCATGCAGGTTTGCGGCTGCACATACCTCCTCCTTGGCCTTGATGGCAGCCTCCTCCTTCAGTTTCGCCATCTGCTCCTCACTGATGCCTGCCATGCCCTGCTTCTGCGCCAGGTCCGCACGCATCTGCGCCTCCACCTCTGCGCGGATCTGCATCAGCCAAGGGGTACATTTGCTTTTGCATGCGTCATACGCGCGCACGCACACGCATTGCCCCAATGTGCGCACAAGCCTTGTTCACCGCATGTGTGCCTGCCTGAAGCTGCATTTGCACGTGTGGGCAACACACGCATCACTTGTGGCCCTTGTACCATGCACTCCGCCTGCGGCCCAGTGCCCAGTCCCAATCCAGCCTCCGCCCAGCACAGAAGGCCAGAGCGGAGCGCTGCTGCGACTTGCAGGCCTCCCTCCCCTCCCCGCAGTGCCTGGGCAACCCTAGGCATTCTGACAGGCACGCAGCAGCTCCCCGATGGAACTCCACCCTCAGGCACCCACCCTCAGGCACCATTTGCACACGCACCCACACCCACACACTCGAAAACACAAGCAACACAAACAACACAAAAAAAACGCCTGGGCACCCACAAGCGCAAGCCCCCACCCCCGTTGGGCGCCACCCACCTTTTCAAGCATCTGCGGGTCGACGGACTTGGCCATTGGCTTACCATCGGGCGTCACCCCCGCGGCCACAGCAGCCTCCAGGGAGCCTCCCTCGCCCTGTGTGCCACACGGTGGCGTGCGTATGAGTGTACGCGCATGTGTGTGTGTGTGTGTGTGCGTGAGCATGCGTGCGCGTGCTTGTGTGCGTGTGTGCATGTGCGCATGCTTGTGCGTGTGCGCATGCTTGTGCATGTGCGTCAGTGCGCGTGTGCGCATGAGTCTGTGTGTGTGTGTGTGCGCGTGAGTGCCTTTGGTGCCCCCTGCCAAGCATGATAGCCTTGGGGGTTGTTGGTGCGCCAGCGATCCAGCTGCTCACACAGCGGCGGACACAGGAGCACTGCCTTCTTTCTCAGCCACATTGACCACCGCTTCGCACCTCCAGCAGCTGCCTCAGGCGCTTGATCTCATCCTGGAACTCGCGCAGCATGGCGTCCTTGGGGTCCTGCACATGTGCAGCGGCACCAGCATGACTCATACCCCAGGGAAAATTTGATACACTGATGAGTGGCATGCTTGGGGTCCTGCACATACATGCAGCAATAACACACTTACAGAGCAGAGGAAAGTTGCAACGTAACGTAACCTGAATCCTGGACACAGCAGCAGCAGCAGCAGCAGCAGCAGCAGCAGCGGCGGCGGCAGAAATGCACACATGCGCATGCAGCTAGCGTGGCACGCATGCATGTGGGCCCCGGCATCTCAGACAGCCACGTCGCAGTCCTGGTGTGCCTCAATTGTGGGCATGTGGCACCACCAGGGTGTGGACAGAGTTTCACCCATCCACCCTGATCAGAGTGAGCATCCTATACCCGACTTGGGTGAGCAGTGCAGCGCCCACGTAGCGCACAAGGATTGAGAGGGTGTGGCGGGGCAGGAATGACGGCACGTGTGCCAGAGGCCCTGAGGGAATGCTGGGTGGTGCTGGCTGCTGGCAAGTCCTGTGAATCCTGTGCATTTGGTGGTGCTCAGCGCGTGCGAGCGGTGTGCTCTGAGGGGGCTTGCGCGCACACTCTCATAAGCCTGTGCAGCCCCGCGTGTACGGCAAGCACTACCCAGCCACAGCTGCTGGCGGCAAACCTCATTGATGCGCGGCTTGTCCTGGATGCCGTTCGTGTGGTTGGGTAGCATACCCACTCACCCTCTTTGACGCCCTTGATTGATACACACCCACGCACCTCATTGATGCGCGGCTTGTTCTTGATGTTCTTGGCGCGGTTAGCGTAGCGCAGTGTGGACAGCGTCTCGTCGTAGTTCCAATCCGCAGGCCCCATGTTTGCGATCATCACTGTCTTGGTGTTGCCACCCAGGGAGTCCTGCGTTTGCGCATGCGCGCTCACTGTGTTTGAGCATGCCAACGTGCGCGAGCTTACCGCAGTCGACAGGACAAACATGACAACAAGTGGACTTTTGCTTTCACCTAACTGAAGGCATGTGGCGCTGCGCGCGGCTTGCAGTGGCCCATGGTTGGGGTGCGAGTGCACGCAGGTGTGCATGCATGCACACATGCAAGGCATCAGCACAGCACAGCAACGCTTGCAGCAGAGACTCAACATCACCACCGGCGCACGCACGTGTGTGGTCGCAGATGGCTGACCTTTTCATCTCATGCTCAGGCACTCCAACATCTGGAAGCCAAGCACACAGGCAAGCTGTTTGCATCAACAATTGCTCCATCAGCGCAGGCAGAAACTTTTAAGCGCATGTGCATACACACTCAACCCTCTGCACACACACACACACATACACACACACGAACACAAGGACATACACACAAACACGCGCTTGCAGGCACACGCACACACGCGCGCACACACCTGCAGCAAGCGCGTGAGCTTGGAGTCTCGGTAGGGGATGTGGCCGCTCTTGCCATCCACGAGCGCGCTGATGACATTGCCCAGCGCGGACAGTGACAGGTTGATCTTGGTGGCCTCCTTTAGCCGGTCACCTTCACGTGTGTGCGCGCGCGCATGTGTGTGTGCGCGTATGTGTGCGTGTGTGCGCATTTGTGTGTGTGTGTGTGTGTGTGCGTGCGTGCGCGCGTGCGCGCATGTGTGTGTGCGTGTGTGTGCATGTATGTGTTTGTGTATGCATGTGTGCGCACGTGCGCGTGTGTATGCGTTTGTGTGCGTGTGTGCGCACATGCATGTGTGTACGTGTGTTGGTGTGTGTGCCTGTGCAAAACGACACATGGGTGCGCGTGCACAAGGAGCCTGTGCACCTGTGGCCCCGGTTTTTGACTGGCGCTCGCTGCCCGCCAGATCCACCAAGTTCAGCTTGCCCACGCGGATGTGGCCTTCACTCTGCATATGCATGCACAGGGGCGCAGGGCCACAGGGCACAGGGTCAGGGCACAGGGGCGCAGGGCCACAGGGCAGAGAGTCAGGGCACAGGGGCGCAGGGCCACAGGGCAGAGTCAGGGCACAGGGGCGCAGGGCCAC
>LKMJ01001237.1_pt1 | contig 22181 bp, 26 predicted proteins | sample 643391 | NCBI WGS metagenome assembly LKMJ01 (sample SAMN04112250, study PRJNA286221) | soda lake metagenome | biome: soda lake; feature: Kulunda Steppe; material: water; isolation source: sample PL-Br10 brine of Picturesque Lake | place: Russia: Kulunda steppe | collected 2010-07
ATCATATGATCCAGGGTTGTCAGGGTGCAACTGCTTTATCATATGATCCAGGGTTGTCAGGGTGCAACTGCTTTATCATATGATCCAGGGTTGTCAGGGTGCAACAGGGCATGACACCGAGCACGCGGATGTTAGGGCATCCCACTTTGCTTTTTGCAATAATGGAGCTGCTTCTGGACTGTGCATAGAAGCAGGACCTTAAGTATCAGCAACGGCATGAATCATTGAAAAGATAGCTTTGATACTGAGTGCATTGTTGAGCTGAGCGCCAACAAAAAAGACCTGCCCAGTGCCGGTGGGCAGATGCCACTATGGCACCTTCCTACTTTGATATGCAGAGGACATGTACCTCATCTCTTTGGCCATCTTGCGCTCCCCACCAAAATGTGGCAACTAGAAAACTTATTTGATGGTGATCTATTATTCTTACACAAGGATACATCATTAAAAAATAGCAGGTAAAACTACTCACAACTTCTTGCAAGTCTTCTGTCAAGGCACATAGTCCGTCAGCATCAATCTCTGCATCTATACCAAATAAGTCCAGGGCTTCCTCGGAGCATTTGAACATGGAATCAAAGAAGGAGCCCTCCTCTTCACCTGAGCACAAGCATATACCATGTACGTGTGACCTTGGATAAAAAGCAATCTGCGTCATAGACCAAGTCACAGGCTTTCCATCCTACCATGGAGTTGGAAAAAAAGTTTAGCATTCTAAGGCTTGCAATAAGTTGTTGATTGAGATTGGTGTGATAGGTTTTCTGCACACCAAGCCCAGAACTTGTGCTGTAGCAACTGTTTGGAGTATAGCGCAGGCTCAAAAAGACCATGCACACAGCCTTTTCTTCGCAGCATGCTCCCATGCAGGTGACTTGCGCATCTGCCTATGCCTTCCTTACACATGCCCCACTAGTTAACCTTAAATCTTTCTTCATTTCATGTTTACTTCCCTGAACAGCTTATTTTTTCAAGGTGTATTATACATTCCAATGCCCTGCTATTTCCTAAGCTACCACGAGGTCCTGCATGCCTTGCTGAGAGAACATAGAGGGAGCTTGGGTGCGGTGACTCCTTAGTTTTCAGAAAGCTTTCACGTAAAATCACTTACCATCACTGTCACCATCTAGGAAGTCCTCAACTTTATCCTTCAAAGCGTCAAGGTCTTCTTGGTCTCGCTGGATTGCTTCAACCTCATGTCTTGTAGCCTCCATGCTGACAATCAGTGCATCTATTTCCCTTTTTGCAGCCTGCAAGTAGGAAAAGAGTGAGTCTTTCCTTATCAGCTTGACAAAAAGTCTCGAAGGCAATACAAACAATTCCTGCATCAATAAAGGGAAAGGGGCCACCAAAGGCCGAAGCACCATGTAGCCCCTCCAGCAGATTGACAGTCGTTTGGTAGGCAAAGACTGGACTAAACTCTTAGCAAGTTGACAGACATGGGATGTGTGTTTCATTTGCCAAAAGGCTTGAAGGCACAGGTGACCCTGAAGCAAGCTTTGGCCATCTGCAGCGGCTTTTTTTAGAAACTCCTGGTGAGTGAAGTCGTGGCCAACTAGCAAGGAAAACGCTGAAAAAACATATGGGCAGAGATGCCGCAGGCAAACATTGGAGTGCCTGGGCAGGGGTTGATGAGAGACCATTCCCTGCGGTGAGAGCATTCCTCAACCACAGCCAGGCATTACAATGCTTGCGCACCTCTGAAATTTGCTCGATTTCCTTTGGATTGCCCTTTTTCATTGAGCTATCCATCTGGAAAAGTTTGATATTAACTTTCTCAACTGGGACCTGTGATGATGCACTGCTGCTCCCCAGGGCTTCTTCAAGGGACTCGTTCTCAAAAACAGGGAGGTAGAAGTTCTCACAATTTGCTGCCAAGCTGTTTCTTTTGCCTGTCCTTGGCCTGCTTGGTGCATGCTTGATCATGCCTGCAACAATGGCTTCCTTGCCTGCAACAATTATAGAATCAATCATCCATTCTTGCTGCTCACAAGTGTTTATTAGGTATCTCTAGAATAGCATTGTGTAAGCAAGGAACAATGGATGGACCACCGTGGGTAGGATAAGCAAGCAAACATCTTAAGGTGTTTGGGCTCTGTGTTGCTGAGGTTTAAAATCAGATTAAGCCTCCTGTGTGCCTTACCTCCCCCAAGAAATCCTTCCTCATCATTAATGTCATAAGATGCCATTACCAAGGGCGTTTCTCTGGCGGGGGGCTCCGGAAACACAGGGGGTTGCAGCTCTGCCTTGGATTTGGCTTCCTGAATCTCAATGAGGATTTGCTTCTCCAAGTCTAATCCCTGTAGTTGCATAGAAAAGAACTGGCTTTTCACGGTACCATACGCACGTTTTTCCGTGGCATTGAGCTTGGATAAACTTTTTCCTGGTTGCATCGGTGTCTGACTAGTAATACAACAATAAAAGGTACTTTAATCTGTCTTACCGCCTTTTCCATCTGTCTGCGAGCTCGTTGAGTGTCCAAATTGCAGCGGGAAGCCTTTTCAGATGCACGTGCTTTTATTTCCTGGATGGAAGTGTAGTATAGCATTAACTTCTGATGTTTCATGCAGGGCAACTTGTAGCTCTGTAGGATTGCAAGCACAGTCAGATCCGGAACAACATGCAAAGCAGAAGTCGTCTAGCAGCTGTCTGCAATTTACCTGTAGCTTGGCCTCCATGGCAGTGATGCTCCTTTGCAAGTCCTTGGCAAGGAATTTTTGAAACTCCTGTTCCAAGACATGATCCAAAAAAGATGCATCCAACAAAAGTTATCCTATTTGTTCCTATGACCACATTCAAAATACAAATGTGCTCTGCTCCTAGCTTTGCTACTTGCATGATTTTTACCTTAAGCTTCATGCGCTACTAATGTATCATTTTGTGCTAGCTCACCTGGAAGCAGTGTGTGAAGAATCTGCAAGAGACACAAAAAGGCAAGCAAGAAGACTAAATGTCATTACAGAGAATAGCTAAAGAGTAATATGTACAAGAAAAGGAGAGGGATAATGGAAGAAGTTGGAATGTCACTGTGCGGGAGTCTTTAAGAGCACTTGGCTGACTTAAATTGCTAGTTCTACATGGACACAAACCTGATGTTGCTTTTGCTCTCGAACTTTTTGACCATCTTCTTATATTCCCTGAGGATTTGCCAGACAAATGCCCAAAAAGTTGAGCAGGTCTCAAGCAAGCGATATTAATAAAGTAAGTATCTGCTGTCTGCTGTAGTGATGTATCATTGAACAAATAAGAGGCAATGGCTTCTTTCAGTGAACAATACTGAAGAGCATTTACATTCTGTTTTACAAGAATCAAGTGATGTACGAAGTGTCCTAAATTGCAAGCAAAGGTAAGGCAGACTTTGACTTACTTTGGATCACTGGTCTTTGCTGCCTCTTCAAGCTGCAAGGGAGAGAGCGCATGGAGTTGAGAATAGTGAGTCACTACTGACTAAATAACTATATTGGTTCAATGTAAGAAGGTCTCTTAAGATTGAAGTAAGATTATCCTCATTCCATGAGCTTTCTAGGTATTCCACATTGTTCGGCAGAAAGTCAAGGTCACACCTCTTGCCAAAGACGTGCCTTACTCAACATTTGCAAAACTCACAGTGCATTCTTTCGCAAGGTTGTCAAGCGTCTTCTCAGCTTGTTTCAGCCAAACTGAATCTGAGATCTGACAAGCTTCACCCCCAACCCATAGCCAGGTGCCATTGTCTGCCATGTCCCGAAGCATGATGTTCGTCTGGGAATCATCTGGCTTCAGAAGACTGTGGTGCCTTACCAGAACGTGGGCAGCCTTCAGTGCATTGTCGTGCTATAGTTGCAAACGTAAGGAAGGAGGAAGGTGTGAGAGAAGACAAGCAAGAACACCAGAAAGCCACCATGGATGCACAAAAGGCAAACACTGCAAATCAAGTGCAGGACTTGTTGCCTTGGTCCATACAATGATTATGCCTGACAAATCAGACTTTTAATGATTGAGACAGACTATCCTATGTGGCTATGGTCCAATGATGCGGAATCTATGAATCCATAATGCCGTCTTGTGATGCAGAACAGCTTGCAGCCATGCAGCTCACATATTGAGATTCATCTATGAGGCTCAATCCTCTATATCCATGCAAAATTTACCAAAAAATTACATCTGTCAAAGTGTGCAAAAAGCAACTAGCCTAGAGCTGGGAATGGGTGTAAAGAGTTTTTCCTAGACCCAGGCCTTGTCTTCAGAGATTCTGAAGTCTAGTCTTGCACCTAGATTGTACTCTAATATGTGTCTTCATGTCTTATGTAACTTGAATTTGACACATTCAAACTTCTGAAGGGCAAAGTGCAGGCGGATGACTATGATGAAAAAAATCATCAGTGACGCCAGATAAGTGCTGCAGCCAGAAGGGTGTACTTTGCCTTAAATAATTGAAAATACGGCTATCCACAATAGGTGAGCTGGTGGTGTTTGGAATGTGACTCAGGGGGGTCATGAGCATTATCAATTGCATCTTTGCTGTGGCTGCTACGTGGATACCTAGAGTACATGAACATTGATTGACTTCATTGTTTTTATGTGGCTGAACATACTCGCCTTGCCTCGAAGTGCCAAGGGGAATATGTTTTGGTGTTATGTCTGGAGGCTGTTATGCATGCATTAGACTCTCAGCCCGACAAATTTCATGCGCACTTTGAAGTGTTATGTCTAAGAAGACATGGAACAGCTAATTGATTGCACCACTTTAGTCAAGCAAGGACCCGGTGTGCTGTCATTTCAAAGAGCTATCAAACTCACATGTGCAATAGGACGCTTGAAACTCTCAATCAGCTTGGTGATGACAAACTTGGCAGCGATGATCGCCTGCACAATGAGGTACCATTGTGAAACATCAATGTAGCTGATTTCTGTAAGCTTGGACGCAAGAACTTCTGCAACCTAGAGGTGAAGGTGATGAGATTGTAACCGCTTAACAATATGATAGTTGGAACAGATTGCAGCTATTTTTAGTGTTGGAGGTGAGGGACACTCATGCTTGTCCACAGTATGACTGCAATTGAGCTCAAAAAAGCATGTACAGTCTGTGTGTGTGTGAAGTATGTGGTCGGACTTGTGCACTTGCTTGTGCAACCTGCACACTTGTGACAATTCAGTCCTATAAACATGTCAGTAGGAAGCAACTGGAATGCTTTTGTAATGAACATATTCATGCATTCTAAGCAGCACATTGATTGTTAGATGCTAAGAATTTGAACGGCCCTTTTGGTCTCGCATTTCAGTAATCTGCGCACTTGTTTCCTTACCCAGAAAACTCGATGTTAAGATGTTAAGTTATTTGATACAGAAACAGCACAGCGTATAAGCAGCTTTGCTTTCAACAAGCATTGCAACTCACCAATTTGATTGAACCTTGAATTGGGTCCATCATTTTAACTATTTTGTTCATCTTATTATGGGCTTCAGCAATCTTTGCTTCTTTGCTCATCGGTGGAATTAGCTTCCCTCCCTTTCTCTCAACAGCCAACCAGTTGTGCCGTACTGCATGTGTCAACAAGGACCAGTGGACCCTTTACCCGTCAATGCTGCCAATCAACCAGTTTGCAATGTATTGGCTTTGTTCAATACAAAGGGAAAGCATGGCTTGTAAGTCAGTGCATGCATCAAATGTTGCTGCTTTAAGTGCACAAAAGCTAAAGGCTCAGACTTGTATTAGCTTAGCAATGTTTGGTTTTTGTCCTCCTGCTATGTATGAGAGTTTCACATTTTTGAATGCTAAGTTAGCTTCTTGAAGCCATACACTTCCCATCATCTTCTGCAATGATATAGGCAGCATCACAGAAATCATCGCAATTGTATGTCCAGGAGTTGGCGTTATAGACTTAGCATCACAGACCTGCATCGCAATTGTCTGTCCTGAAGTTGGCGCGAGCGTAGTTGAGGGCTTCCTCTAGTGGGGTGCGTTTGGCTGTGGCTGCCGCTAGGCCCCCAGTCACAATAGCCCCTCGATCTAGCAGCAGCAAGCACAGCTCTGCCTGGCCATACCTGAGATGCAGCCAGGCATCAAGCCAGCCTTGTCAACATGCCAAGGCATCTCTGCTTACTCGCAGAGTACATTAGTTCAAACACAGCATCACAATTTCACCATGCTTGTACTTGTGTGTGCTCAAGAAGGGGAAGATAAAGGGATGATAAAAAATGTGCAGAAAGACGCATCACAATAAGTGTGAAAAAAATGAGGCACAGCAGATCGAAGAAGACAGACGCACCGCGCCGAAAGGTGGAGTGCCGAAATCCATGGGTCTGGGCCTCCCAGCAACTCTGCAATGAGGTCCTTGATCCTGGGGCGCAGGGATGCAAGTCAATTAGGTGAGCTCACATGGCAGTATGCCCATCCATGCATTCAATTTGCATCATATTTTTGAATCAGTGGATATTGAGCAGGGGACGGAGCAAGTTTTTCTGCAGCATGATTCATCTGCCCACCCCCTCACTCACTAGTAAAGATGTTAAGATCCTGATCAATGCCGTGCTCCAACTTCCCAACAGAGCAGCATGCAGATGTGAGCATTGGTTCCTCTACTTATCTCAAAATCTCGTATCTCCTTGCTGCTGAAGAGCTCTTCAAAAGCAGCGGCACCTCGGTGCTTTTAAGGTAGTGAAATTGCTTCCTCTTTGCTTGCCCTTTCCTTAAAATACACTCTTATGTGCCACCTTCAATATTGGCTAAGCCAATTTGGCTTAAAGCATGCTTGCACACAACAGGTAAGACATGGCGCGCCTCTTACTTCACAAGCAGTGTTCCAATTTGGAGGCCTGCAGCAAGGGCGCGTCCATGCCAACTTTTGCCAGTTGACGCCAGGGCATCAAGCTTCTTCTTATGGTCAACCTTCTTCTCCTGCACAGGTGAGGAAGGAGGCTTCATAGGATCAAGGTAGAGCAAGCAAAGCTTAATCTTGTGCTTAACCTCCTCATCCTTGGCTGTGGAAATAGGAAGAGGACATGTCCCAAAGCAAATGATCGACCGATGCCACTTTGGTTCAGCTCAGGTAGATCAGAAACTTGGTAATCTTTTTGCATGTCGCTTCCATCAAATGCTGACCTGTGCATACGCTAAGTGACACAACAATCATGAAACAAGTTGGCTGCTCCCCAAGCATGCAAATACAAATGCAGCACCAAGAGGCAACCCCAATCCCCCAAATTGTATTGAAGAGCAGCCCCTACATGGTATGTCTTCTGCATGTCAGCATGGTCGTCCTCTTGCTGCTTCTTGCGTAGAGCAAGGGCGCTTCCATCTTTGCCACCCGAGGGATCCTGATATTAAGCGTTTTAAGGAATCACGTGGAACTGTTAACATGTCAATGCACACAAAAAAACAACATAAGACAGGCACGGTGATCTCTTGGCAGATCCCATCAATAGAGTAATGTGCAGCTAAAAGCTCATTTGCCTCGAAATTTTTTGCTGGGAAGTGACGCGCTTTTAGGGGGATCAGATGGGCAATACAACACTGTGTATGACAAAACGGCTGGTCACGCCCACAAGGATGCATTGCCTGGTTTTCATGTTCCAGATGTTGTTGCAATCACCACAACTCACAGGCTTGCCCTTCTGTGCATCCACCCTGCGGCTATGAAGTTCCTTCAGGAAAGCCTCTCGCTTTCCAAAGACGCTCTTCCCAAAGATTTTGTTGGATGTTCCCCATGAAGTGCTGTTGGCATCAGCGCCAAGGTCCAACACCAGCCTGAAAGGAATTGGCACCACGCGGGGGAAGGGGAGCTGAGATTTGCATGAAAGTGTCATGGTCAAGGCACACACAGCTGAGCAATCAGGGGAGCTGCTTGCTGTCTCAACGGGCCCTTCTGGTGCTGATTCCACAAAGATTACAATTGTTGGACATCAGTTGTGTTCTGACACAGATCAGGGCTGGATGCCACTCGGCCATTTATCTGGGCCTGGAAGAGGTTGATTTGTTGCACGAACCATGCCAATGCAGGTTCTGAAAGCTGCTCAAATAGCTTTTGGCCCCTTCCTGATGATCCCGAGCTCAGCGGTCACATTTTACTATGCCAAAGGCTCAAATGCGCGAGAATGCTTGGCACCGTTGCCTAAGCAACAAATCAAGGCTGAGCTCAATACTTACTTGACAACATCTGCGCGCCTGTGCATGATGGCTAAGTGTAGGGGGGCAAAGGATGCATCTGTAGAGCCAACCAGCTTCTCCCACAAGCCCTGATAATGACAAGGCACATCAGGTGCGTACATCCAAGATGCCTGCATGACAATATCCAACATCATGTACAGCACGTCTTTAAAATGCTGGAGCCTGACCTAATCATGATAACCTGAGAACAATACATATGGTGCCCGTGTAGAGTAATTCCTGACTTGTAAAGACCAATTTGACGTGCAAGGCAACTGCTGATTTTGCAAGAGGATTGGTTGTCCTAGTGCCGATTCCATTGGGATTATCCCAATGGAAATACCCAACATTTTCTAGTAGCTTAACTTGCAGTCATATAATCAATAAAACCTTCACAAACTTACATGAAGAGGTGCTGAACAGCAGCAGACCATCCACGCAATACGGGGCAAGTCGCAAGCAACCACCGCAAGGCACAGGGGATGCATGGAGTTGTGGTAAGCAGCGGAAGTTGCCTGCAGGAAGCCAAAAATTTTCAAGATGACCAAGTGAGCACCCTTTAATATGGTTTCCTGAAAAGATGCTTTATTGAGATTGGAATGACAAATGGCTTTGCTTGATTAGTGATGGTAGAGATGGGTTCTGCTTGCGTTAGGCAGATCTTGAACATGGGTTCCAGATTTGAATAGGCGCTGCCCGTGCCAAGGCAGGTGCAGGCACAGCCATCCATTAATTCTTAATTCATCTTACTTAACAAACCTGTTTAAAATAAGGCCTCCTCACGAGTATGAGGTCCACGATCTGTTGCAGCTGGATGTTGGTTTTGTCCCTGTGCAGGCGCAAAGTCACATCTGAGCCAGAAAAGGGAAAATAATGACTAGGCACAAGGCTCTGGCGAGCATGGGCGACGGTGCAGCATTCACCCAGGGCACAAACATACCTGGCTGTGTAGAACAGAAGGCAGAAGATCAGAAAAGTGCAAATCAAGCTTGCTTCTGAAACTCACCTCAATAGCATAGCCATGGCATACTCCAGGGCAGTGTGCCCGTACATATCCCGGGCATCCAGCAGCTTCCGCGAGGCATCACATTCCAGGAGTGCTTTGACACAACCAGGGCGGCACAGCTGGACTACACGTGTCAGGGCAGCAGCAGTCAAGAATGTGTGTGCCAGGGCAACCATCTTGAATTACATGAGACGGGTGGCAAGTGTAAATTGCATGTGCAAGGGCAACACATTTGAACTGCACCGATCAAGGCTGCACATTTGCAATGTGAACAAAAGCTTGGACATGCTGTGATTGTTGCATCCCCTATGTTGGCACACTTCACCTGCGTACGTCAAGGCTGTTGTCTTCTCTAGCTCAGGACGGGTGGGCAAGTCTGGCTGGCCAATGAAAGCCTGCGGTGCAGCGGGGCGCAAAACCCGCACAGCACAATCCATTGGCTATGGTATGGCAACAACATTTGTGTTCTTGCACAAATGCGAGATGCTTTGGCACAGATGCAGCATGGCACCCACTGGAATCAGACATGCATAACCTGGAGTTCCCTCCTTCACGACCCTTCTGCAATTCATGCTCATCACATGATATAAGAAATAGGACAATCATTGCACAGCCCTGATCAGACAAAAAAAGTCGGTTTTGCCGCAGGCTCTTTTTCATATGATGCTTGTTTTATGCCAGTGCGTTTCTGGTTCTGTTCTTGCAGGTAAGCTATGAAAGTAGCACGCACCACAGGCTTTCGAATAGAGAGCGTAGGGGAGGAAGCCACTTGCGCACGAGCAGCCTTGACAGCCTTCTCTGTTAGCTTGGACAGAGTCAACCAGCGGCCTAGCTTCAAGGGAAGGGCCTCTGGGCACATGCTCTTGATCCACCACCGGAGGTTGCGCTCGCGAAGGTCCGCTCCCTGCATTGTAACAAAAACACACCATGCGTAGTAGGTGACTCTCTACTGAGGTGATGAAGCACGGCAGAATTTATCCATCAGAGCTATCTCAGTAAGCAAGGAGGTTAGCTATTATAGGGGGTGCCAGAGAAGTATTTCCTTGCAATCTCGCTAGCCGGGTCAGAAGACCTACCACAGCATTCCATGAAAAGTGCTGTGAGCTTCCCAGCAAACCAGCATGCATGGACCATGCTTGCCATTTTCTGGCAAACTTGATGAAACACAGGCAAGATTTTGTGCATCTGAGAGTGTTTGCTTGCCTTCAAGGGAGTCTCTGGCTTTATGTCATAGCCCTCCAGACGAGTATGCATTGACTCCAGTAGATCAGGGAGCCGTGTGTCGAAGGAGCTCAGGTCCGCCTGCAATCAATGCAGAGAAAAAGGAACCAAATAATGTTCATGTGACTACGGCCTGAAGTAAAGTAGAGCTTAGGTACGCCTGCAATCAATGCTCAGTGCGCGATCAGTGCACCTTATGTTGGCCTACGAGCAATGCAAAATGGGCAAACACGCACAAAGCATGGGCTGGCTGGCTGGCCTATGTTAAAAGGTGGTTGGAGAAGATTTTGGTGCATGTCCAAACCGGTTGGTGACTTCTATGGGTGTCTCCATAAGCCATTGGCATAGTGTTCTTTCATATCAAACAGACATTCCGTCCACAAGGAAGAAGGCAGTGCATTCTATTGAAGTGTCCCACATTGTGTTCCTTTGATGGGGCAGCCCTGGAGATACTCAATGTATAACAAATGCGCTTGCAGGCTCAAGGTGAATGAATTTCATTGATAGCTATCCCTGACAATAACCAGCACATGTGAAGTAAAAAACGTCTTGCATTGGGAGCATGCCCTGCCGGTTAAGTGAAGGAGACTCACGGCACTTGGGGCCAATGGGTCTCCTTTTCCTTAATTGATGCAGGGAGGGTATTGCTGCCTGCGCAGTTTTCTTTTTTCTTTCCTTTTCTTCTTTTTTCTGTCGGAAAGCAAAGTTGCCGCAAAACTGAAAGAACAGCACTCTGAAGATGAGAGGTGCATTCTCTAATGCCCAGGTTGTGTCAAACAACAGACGAATTTCTTGCACATCCCTTGAAGATGTAATCACGCACCTTCATGCAAGCAGGAACCCCTTGATAAGGCTGCATAGCACACATCAAAGAGAAACGGAGAGTGCTTTCAAATTTGTACAAAACATCCCAGAAAGATGTTGTTCGATCACGAAGCTGCCACAAAGAAGGCAGAAATCATCCATATTTGTCTACCAAATACAGTCCTTCAGATTGATTTGCAAGACATAACAGAGTCATGGGTATCTGTCTAATCTGCGCCATGCCAATAGCAGGAGGGACACATGTGTGCTGGACCTACGTTTCTGGGGCTGTAAAAACTGTCCAAGTCCACAGAGCTGTCCAACCCAGCTCTCTTGCTGAGAACCTTTTTGGCAAATGTTTGTGATAGTTCAATGTTGTGCTCGTCCAATGCTGCAAGTTATGTAGAGAGTACAGAGAATGGAGACCATGAATCAGTCATCAAGTTTTGAGTAGACAGCAGCAGAAGAGAAGATTGCCTAGCAAGGCACAAATAAACTTTTTACATGCAGCTGCACTGTCACACTTGATCTTTGCAAGTGAAAAAGAGTACAGGTATTCATTTATACGCACTTACATTCTGGAAGCTGTTCGTACAACTCCTTTTTTGAGGGTGCTCCCCCAATGACATTCCAAGCCTGCAAGGAGCCAGCATAAACAGTCAAGCCAGGCGCTTACTTTATCATTATATTTGGAAATACCAATGCCCAGGGATGCTAGAATCAAGAGCTTTGCACAGTGCTTGCGCTTAGGATGCATGTGTGCCATTGTGTAGTATACCATTCTTGTTAAGAATATATAGCTTACCACGTCAGCAATTTTATCTACATCAGGTATCAAATCAGTAGGTTCGTCCGGCACAATCTTGGACAATTTATCGCCTCCGGGCAAACTTTTCATCATATCACTAGGTCCGTCCGGCACCATATTGGACAATTTATCGCCTCCGGGCAAACTTTTGATGAGGTCGCCACCAATGGGCACGACTTTAGACAATGGGTTATCAAAAAGACCCTCACAAATGGCTGCAGGATCAATGCGCCTACCAGTTCTCTGCCTGCAGTTGCGTGTACATGTCAGTTGTGGCGTACTTCATAGAGAAGAAGCAGTGCGTAATGTTTTGCGAGTATAGTCAGTCATGAAGATACAGGAGAGCTAACGGCAAATCTACTACATTGAAGCATTGACTTCTGCAATAGTATTGTGTAGTGCTTATTGAACTACACTCTGATCACCTACATATTTGTGCTAGATAGTATTCAATCCATTTTTCAAAGAAGGTTTGATTACCTAATGGTCAGCACAACCACAGCAATAATCCTAAATCTCAGTACTGTCCTAACAGTGTGTAAGGTAAATCACATACTTTGCATTTTTCACATTCACCTGTCCATGATCTCCAGAAGCAGGTCATCTATTGTGAGCGGCCCATCTTTATCTTCCAAATTCCAGTCCTGTAAGCAGCATCCATGTGCCGTGCAACAACTACCAATGTTATAAAATAGCATACGTAATAATGATTCAGGACAAGAAACAGGTGGACTATTTCTGCCTAGTTTTGTGGTGAAAATGCTCCGCTGGCCCAGCAAAGAGTGCTTTTGGACAGCATCAGAATGCACAACTTTCACAAAAAACAGACAAACTTATCGCATCAAACTTAAATCAATGATCTATCTACACTAATTTCTGTCATGAACCACATTATTGCAAGGCTCTAGCTTAAGTGCAGAATGAAAAGGGGGCTGGGCGTGGTAAAAATGTCTTGAACAGTGTGACTTTCAACGCGTGCTTGACTGAGCTTCCACATCCTGACACCATATTTCACCGGCAGGTCAGTAGCGTTAAGAGTAAATGGATATTGCAGGGGTGGAATCCGACATGCTGTCAACGTAGAAGACTAAAAGAAATAGAAAATAATTCATCAATGTTTTATTGCTCATTAAGAGGTGACATTAAGGCTGTAGGAGGGGCTAAAATAACGTATAGGCTACGAAGCACATGGTAGACTAACACCGTAAGCCTGATGATTGCATCCTTGTTTTGGAATGCATTGGGGCCCTGAGGCACCTGCTAGCTATGCTAGTCAATCTTCCTCAATCACACGCAGCCAGGAATTTAAATTGCATAGACTGTGACTTTTGAGATGCCAATTTAATGTGGTGCAGTATTGCACGGCTCATTTCCTGGACTTTTTTGAACAGCACCATTCCTCTCCCTTGACTCACCTCCTCGTTGGGATCAGCAAAGCCCTTGTCCTTCACTTCAGTGGGCATTGTGATCTTCTGGTCAATCCAATCGTTCCACCTGCCAATGTGGTAACACAATCTTGTCTAGGAATGTAATGAACACATGTACAGGTTGGCTTTTGCGCGTAAGGGTGGCCTGCTGCAGACAATTGTGAGGGGCCTGCATTTGTTGTCTGATAAAAATCGTTGAGGGCTGCAATTATGAGCAACAAAAGGGGCACCAGCTATGTCTCTGTAATGTTTGTTGCACAAGTTCCAAATGCCAAGTTGACACTCAACACTGGCAGAAACAAGGCTGCCCTTTGTCTTACTTGAGGACTGGCTGCTCTTTGGCACCTCCTGCTGCCTGGCCATGTCCTCAAATTACAAACCAGAAATGCATGCACAGCCAGCCACGCCTGACAAATAGGATGGGCAACCTACCAGCCGCTGCCCTGCCTCATCCACTCGCGCTTCTGTGTAGCCGAGGGCCCTGAGAAGAATGAAGGCACTCTTTGAGCAGCCCCACTTGCGTCCAAGCCCCACTCCTCTCTCTCCATGACCAGACCTTCTGCCACTGGTCTGGCTTGGCCCCCCCGCTTGGCGGCTCCGCTTTTGGGGTTAACTTTGCTGGCGGTTGCTGGAACTCCGCGCAGGCTCTGGCCGTTCCCTGAGCTGCTCTTTGTGTGGGGGCCAGGCTTAGCTGCCGCCGCAGGCGCTTGGCCAATCTTGAATGCTTCCACAGGCGTGCTTGAGCTCAGTGTGACATGCGCTGAAGCCCCGGCCGCTCCTTGCAGACTGTGCTTGGTGTTGGCCCCCCGGTCCTTCAATGCCCTGGAGGCTTGGGTCGAGATGTCCGGGACGGAATCCTTGCCAGAGTTTGTCTTAATGCAGGGGGCCTCGTCTTCCTCTTTTGCACCATCAGCCTGTGGTGCAGCAGACGATATGGGTAGATAAATGCTAGTTTAAGATGCTTAGGGCTTGAGGTTAGCTTGCATGGATCTCAACCACCTTACAGGTTTGGACCTGACCATTCTCACACAGTTTTGAAGTGGGTTCAAGGGAGAGCGCATGCATGCTGTTCAATGTGTGTCCATCTAAAAGCAAGGCAGCCCTGTCAGTGCAAGGTGCGTCAGCTGCGGCCGCAAACATGGCGTGTCCATATGTGCATACATGCGGAGGCGGCGCACTGTTTGTCCTTTGGATGCGTACATGCTGTCATTGCAGCATGTGTCAGTTGGCTGCGTACAAAATGTGTCCATTTGTTCTGCGGTCGGCCCTCTTAGCAGATCTGGACCGCCCTAGCTGACCATCTTAACAGATCTGTTCCGCCCTAGCAGGCCACCTTAACAGATCTGGTCCACCCTAGCAGGCCAATTATTGTATCTGCAGTAATTCAGTTCGACCAGAGTGGGTCGCTTTCCCATACATAAAAATGCACGCATAATTGGGAAAAGCTTTATTGCCTGGTGAGCTGCACGCAAAGGAGGGTGCTGCCTCAAGATACTTTGCAGGGTAGTCGCATGAGACTTGCAGGGTGCCTTGCTATGCGACACAACACAGCAGGCCATGGCTGGATGAGTTTTGCCAAGCAATCGAAAATGGGACTGTCCTTCTGTTACGCATGCCTGGTTGCAGATCACGGGGATGGTTCGCAATGCTCAGGGCATGAGGGTTGAGGTAGGCAGGGAATGGCTTGTGCAAGGGAAAGCGCACGTGATTGACGTGTGATGTTATGCTGATTGTGATATGACGTGCGATGATATGCTGATGGGAAAATTGCAGCTTTAGTAGAGATCAACATTGTCAGGGCACAATGGCATGTCTGGTAGGGGCAAGGCTTTTGCACATGGGCCAGGATGGGAGGAGCCTCGCTAGAGAAGGAAGGAGCAAGCTTACCTCCTGACACAGCAATCAATTTGTGGACAGGATCTTGACACTACAGAATTGCAGTTCGAACACAGTTGCCTGCATCGTTTCACGATTGCTGTTAGATGCTCAGGTGCCTACCTCATCATCACCTTCCTCAGCCTCCTCCACTTCCTGTAATTTGCAATTATAGGTAGAATATCGAGATAAATTGGGAGATCATGGTGTAGTTGCTTGGTCAATTAAGAACAGCAAGCATCACAAGCTAGGAAAAACAAACCAAACAACTACTTCCTCATTAAAAAAGGGTAGGGAGAAGGATCATAACGGAAATGTTGGTGGACTCACTGTTGGGGCAAGAGGGCAGCACGTCTGCTCCAGGACTTGGTCTTGAGTGTTGTCCAGGTCGTCTCTGGCTATGGCAGTTGCCCCAGATATCTGAATTTGTCAAGCGCATGCGCACACCATGTGCAGTCAATCGCTGGAAACATTGGTCTTGTTTTCCAGTCACTCAACACCTGTTTGCACTGGCATGTGCTGCAAACAAAGTGGAAGCACACAGTTGTTTCCAGGAAGTCCTCGTACCTCTGGATCGTACTGCTTGTCTGTTGGGGCTACAATATTTGCAGTGATAGGCGTGGTGCAGTGGTAGAAGAGGTTGCCTCCATGTCGAGCCCACAGCCTTATAAAGTCAGGAGCTCCGTACCTATAATCATTCACCACAGTTTGAGGATCACACTATCTTGAGGTTTTGCAACATCATTGCACCAGTATCAATCATCTTTCTCAAGTGGCCAATCCCCAACCACAATCAAAGTGGCAGAAATCAATTTGAATTGCAAGGAGGATGCCACCCACTTTGCACAGTCACCCCCCTCAGCTCAAATGGCCTCGCAGAATTGGTTGTCATGGAAACGCTGAAATGGCCTCACCTCACTGCCCGGTGCAGCAACCCTTCGCCTGCACTATCAAGATCCGACCCAGGAGATGCTCCAGACCGCAGCAGCATTGCTGCGCACAGCAAGCTCTCCGGGACATCTAAGTCAAGGCAGAAAGACAGCACAGTCTTGCCCAGGCTGCGTGTGGTAGGTGGTGCGCACAATGGCTTTGGTTGAGACCCAGGTTCAACAATTGTGCGCAGGGTGTGGGATATGGAGGTGGGGTTGGGGTGTACATGTTCGTTGAAGTTGGTGCTTCATTTTTGATGCATGCAAGGTACAGTACTTGTCACTGGACTTCAAGCAGTTCTGCGGGCAAGATCTGCGAGGAACACTCGTGAAAGTTCCATTCACAAAACGGAAACACAGCAAGTGAGCTGTCACCTGTCGCAGTGGAGCAAACATAGGCAGCTGGTCAGAATAGGCTAGTGGGCTTCTCTCCATGCATGTTCCCTGTTTCTGGCTAGCCAAAAAGATTGAAGAGTACAGCATTGCACTATAATTGGCATGACAAAGTCACAGGCTTAATCAGACAAAGAGGTGGAGAGCCCTGCAGCACTTTGCCTGCTTGAAAGACATCTACCAGGCTGTGGCAGAGAATCACTATCATGATGTGCCTGAGTAAGCTCTTCTTGGGGCTTCCGTCAGCCTGCCTTGCAAGCTACACGTCCTGCATCCTGCCCAGAAAATTCACGTGTCCTGTGGACTGCCTAGCAAACTTACAAATCCTTGTGTTCAGGGCAGGCTCGGTTGTTTAGCAGCAGCCTCATGGCATCGGTGCTTGCGCCCCACGCAGCATAGCACAGGGCTGTCCGCCCCTTGTTGCAGGCCCTCTCCAATTGCGCGTCCTTGATGCTGGAATCACTCAGGATGGTCCTCAGGACACACGTGTTGTTATGCAGCGCAGCCTCCATGAGGGGAGTGCGTCCTGAGCGGCCGTAAGAAACAGGAGCAAGTGCACCAGTTGTGAGGTAGGCGCAGGCGCAGCATCTGCAATCGTGGTTCAGCGCTTTTGTCACAGAGCAGCAAACACAGACCCAGAGATGTTGGATGGAGAATATTTTAGACGCCTGCACTAGCAGGAGCTCCTGGGGCTTGACAGCACCAGACACACCACTCGTTAAAACAGCATGCATGCGCTGCAACTTGATCATGTAAAGCAAGGTCAAATCCAACAGGCGAGCAAAGCATCTCCATGTCCACGAGGCCCCCCAGCAAGTTTGCTTAAGCACACTGCCCCAATTGCAATCTGTTTTGGCACTGGGAAAAGAACATGGGTAAAAAGCTAAGACACTCCCTATGTCACACAAGGCGCCACATAGGGCTGAGGCCGCGAGTGCCCCCTCCACGGGGAATGCAGTATAAGCGCACCATTTTCTGGATTGACGATGTCCCAGTCAAGCTTGCCACCTTTGGCTTTCCCAGCCAAGTATTCAAGTGCCAACTGCGCAAACTCATTGCAGCCACTCTTGCTGATTGCCATAACTGGATGGTTGGCCTCATTGCCAGGTCCAGCTACAACATCTGCGCCAGCTTCAACAAGCAGCCTGAGGGTAGCAAAGGCAATGACAAACGGGGTATTGATATACATGCACTTTGTTATGCATAAAGGAGTAGGCTCAAAACAACACACTGGTGCTTCAAACCGCAGACTATGAGCAAATCACACCCTGCCTGAGCAAAACCCTGTCAAACAAAAATGGAAACCAAAGAGCTCTTGCTGAAGATAATAATTCCACACAATTTGGGTGATGCAAAAAGCAAGGCTGGTGCCCAGGAGTAAAGGGTGAATAGAGCACAGATGAGTGTTCTTTTGCACCTTGTCAATTCAGCAGCTACCAAAAACAGAAAAAGCCAACTAAGTCCAATGCGCTGCAATGTGCCCAAACCTTCAAAGTGAGAATTGTACAGGCAGGAGTGAGATTTGGAGCCCAATGAAGCAGACCTTGACACAAAAGAAGTGGTATAGGTTTGATTCCGTGTCAAAAGTGTTTTGTACAGTGGTGTATTTGGCCGCAAGTGGCAAGTTCAAGCAACCTGCTCCACCATCAGCCAAGCAACTCACTGAAAGATTGCTGCATCCATGCAACTCACAGTAGGATTCTGCATCCTTCAACTCACTGTAGGATTGCTGCATCCATGCTGGCTGTCTCTTTAGTTGCTGACGACAGGCACCGAATCAGGGCTGTCTCATTGAAAGCTGTTCTTTCATTAACGTCTGCACCTCTTTCAAGCATAGCCTTCACGACTGCATGCTGGTGATTGCTCACAGCAAGAATGAGAGGGGTGCCTGCAGACGTGTGTGAGTGTGTAAACATGCATGGGCATGAAATTTGGGCACAAGGCCCTGTCAAAATGCGTCTGAAGTAGAACACAAGTGACGGGGCTCAGTCATGTATTGCAACACAATAACCAATCATGTCTTCATCTTCGATAACACTCAGAACTGAGCAACAACACATTATCAATACCATAATTCTAGTACTTTGCATAAAAAATGGGGGATCAACAGTTTCAATTATAAATCTAGAGTCTCTTGGCCATTCAAACGATGACTGACAGACACAATTCATCTCATCAATGTGCTGCCCCGCACCTTTAACCTGCTTGTTCACCACTAGCAGAGCGTCCTTCAGCAAATGGGGTGTTGAAATTTGCTCCAAAGACTCCAGGACAGCTAACTGCAGTCAAGTATTTTCAGGCAGAAGGGTGCAATGCACGAGCCGTGTAAAGCTGGGATCTGAGTCCCTGTTGGTCTCTTTTTTCTCCTTAGTCATGATCATGCCATAAATACGCTTGTGTAATCATAAAGCAATTTTTACCTTGCTTATGCATATGCGAATGGTGCAGCCAGGCGCCATCACTGCATCAATGCAAAAAATGCGCATGCCACAGACTGCAAAAACTGTCCTGTGGCAGAAAATGAAGCTCCAGGCCCCACGTGTTAATTGTGGAACATAAAAAAGCTTTCCCTACCTAGGTACCGCTTTTGTTGCATTGAATACTGCACCTGAGACTGAACAAGAGGACCTGCTTGCAGCGCCAGGTGTAGTACGGTGTGACCATCCTTATTTGGCTGCAAAAGTGCCTTTTCCAGTGGTGACATGCCACTGTCTCCATCACCAGCTTTCAGAGAAGCAGCAGCTTTAAGCAGCTCCTGCATGCACTGTTGTCCAAAGCATTCAGGCCAGTAGCGAGCTTAGTCAGCCGCTTAATTGTGCAGTGAAATTGGTCTCAATTCCTGGCTTGCAATATAATGTCACACACCAGGAAATGTGTACGTGCTCATCACATGAACATTGTGGGACCAGGCTTGTATAGAGCCTCCACTTCGAGCCTAAATAATCATTGTTGAGTGGAACATGAGCTAAATGTCTAAGATTTTGTGTGAGTGTGAGAGTGCCTATCTTCTATCTAAACCTATTTTTCCTACTTGTACCTTCGTATCCAAACCTATTTTTTTGTTCACTTTGTATTTGGTGGAGGGGACTCATGGCACTTAAGGCCATGCTCCTTTTCCTTAGTTGATGCAGTCATCCAAATCCCTGAATGAGCACTCCTGGGGCTTTACCAAACATGCAGATCAAGTTAGAAGATCTCCCTCAAACACACAAGGGCACTCACATTTGCATGACCCTTCAAAGCTGCCAAATGCCTGCAGGGCAGGAAGAGGAAAATGTTGGGCCAATTGTCGACAGCTGTTGTCATGGCCAACTCAAGATTGGCAAAAAAATAAAATGTGCAAATTACACTACCTCAAATACGGCCACCTTGATGCCATAGAACCTTTAATTCTTCAAGGTCTTAAATCAGGATGTTTGCTCATTTGTGCAGACAAGGGCCTGGGTTCCCTTAACACCTGTGCGCTTGGTGTCAGGTTAGAATTATCGAGCCAATGACTCCTTTGAAATATTGAGAGCTCCCAAAGCATCTCTATCACAGTTTGCTCAGGTGTGCATCGTCGTTACAAAGATTAACGTATGATATGATATAGCAGCGCCAAAGAACACTCTGCTGGAGCTTTCCCTGCACGACCTTCCTCTACAATTGCTTTACTTACACAGCTCAAATTGTACCCCACACACTGAGCAAATTCCTATGCAGTATGTATGCCCAACTTACAGTGGCGTGTCACCATGCTTGTCTGCTCCATCAACACGCAGGCTGCCAATCAATTCCTTCACAAGCTCTAGATGGCCCTGAGGTTGATATTAAAAAGCATCCCGGAAACACATGAACATAGTTTGTAAAGAAGCTGCTAATTGTGCAAGAACAAGGGATTTGCTGGATGAACACCAAATGCGCGCTGGCAAAGGGTGTATCCTAACAAATACTGACCATGCCATTACGCATCTGAGCCAAAAAGCAGCGCGCCGCAAAGAATTAAGCATGCACTGGCTCCAAAACAACTTATGCGCCCAAGCTGAAAACGCTTGCATGTGCAAACACCATATCAATGTCAACTTGTGGCTTGAAATTTTACATTCAGGAGGGAGGGGGGGGCAAAGCACTCATGTGCAGTTTGAAACAGGACAGCCTTTTGCATTGCTTGATGACAGCCTAATGCTGGTTCATGTAGTTATCTGCCAGCATGCCTGGAGCTTACTGACTTTCGCATGAGGTCCTTGCAAACTGCCGTGGCTCCGTTGCTTTCTGTCCATCAGTCCTTGCCAACTGCTGGCTCTTTTGGTTTTCATACATGTCATTTGTTTGGGCAGCAGGGAGCCATGCCAGGGAGGTGTAAATAGTTGATGCGCATATGAGTGGTTTTAAAATGGTATCCAGGATGCTGGGCACGTTATTTGAAAGCTGTAAGTCATGCTTCTTTAAATCCTGGGTCTCAGTGACAAGCCTGCCCACCAGTGGGGTCGAAGTTTGGCATTCTGAGGAGCAATCTGAGGAATATCAACATTGTGGATCACTCTGAGCACCAAGATTAGTCATTCTATCTGCTTTGACGCTTAATTATTCATATGAACACAGCTGGGGCAAATTGGATGAACAAGTGTTCTGGTTGGGGAGATGTGTGTGTCGGTCATTTAAACCGGCAAAATCAGCCTTTGGGGGTGGTTAGAAAATGGACCCTCTCAGATGCAGATCTTCTAAAATAATTTTACACCTTCTCAGTTTGCATAGGGTTAAATCAAAGCCTTGCCTACACAACAAAAAAACATTTTTTGCGAGCTTCCAGTCCAGCAGATCTACGGCAATTTTTGCCAAACTCTTTTCTAGGGTATGAGCAAAAGGTCATCCCCACCACTGGGTCACCCCTTTCTTAGGCACACGTGGCCAAATAGGCCTCTCAAGGCATAAATTTGCATCCACCGCACCGTTTCCTGACCTGAGCACACCATTGGATAGCTAATATTTTTCCAGTTCTGATGGTGGTCTTGGGGACGAAATTGGTGCGGTAAGTGGAAGGCAATTTTGGAAAAATGGATGTGATGTTGGAAGAGTGCGCGCTGTTTCTCACTCCCAGCCCCAAACTCCGAGCTTGAGATGACTGCAGATTTGAAAAATTGGCCCGCACATCCTGTGTGGATTTGGGCGTGGGAAGCTCTCCCGTTGAGCTGTGCACTCAAAAGAGGCAAATGTGATGCAACGTTTTGGCCCGCCGCTTCCCACCCACACCCTTGATTGGCTCCATTTCAAAATTCCTAGATTTGATTCGATTGCCCACAACCCTCAGACTTGGTCTGGCTTGAAAGCATGTGTTGCGGAGATATCGCCCTTCCTGTGTTAGGTTGGACGTCCTCATCCGGTTGCGACAGGGTCATCCACGGAGCACACATTCCCGACCGCATCCCCCTAATCCAACTTTGTAGCATCAAATCATCATGCAAGAGCAGCTAAGTTCTGGAATGCGGCAGGATTGGAGCAAGTTTGGGGATGCACCATTTGCCTGCCAAAAGGGTGCAAAATGGTGCCAGAATGGCCAAAGGCGCACACGCCGCGCCCCCACCTCGCATTTTCTCACACAGCCTGAATTTTTATGACA
>LKMJ01001239.1_pt1 | contig 22171 bp, 18 predicted proteins | sample 643391 | NCBI WGS metagenome assembly LKMJ01 (sample SAMN04112250, study PRJNA286221) | soda lake metagenome | biome: soda lake; feature: Kulunda Steppe; material: water; isolation source: sample PL-Br10 brine of Picturesque Lake | place: Russia: Kulunda steppe | collected 2010-07
CCCCCCCCCAACTGCCCTCCAACTGACCAATATGGCCATACATCATAAAATGCCTCCATCTAAGGGCCCAGCCCTGGGTGGTGCTCGAGGAGGAGGAGGAGGAGGAGGGGTCCAGCATTGGGGGGGACTTCAGTGATGAGGATTAGAGTGGACGTGCTAGAACTGCATTAAATCAATATAATTTCTTTCTTGATCATGCAAAAAAGGCAGCGACACTGAATAAGAGAGCGTCCCTGAGCGGGGCTGTGGCTGCCAGCACCCCCCCCCTGTATTCTCAAATTTGACCGTATCTTAAAGGCAAATCGTTCACAGCGCGAATTTAACCCATTTTGTTCACAGCGAAAAAAATTCGAAAAATTCGTTGTTTACATCCTTGGCTGCATCTCCTCGCATGAAGACAGCACCTGCCTATCCAGGTAGGCGTCAATCAGTGAGGAGGCTAATCATTGAGAGCAGGTTGCAGGAAGACGCAAGAGAACCGCAATGCGCACCACGCGCTGCGCTCTGTTTCAACAGAACCAAGGAGAGCATGTATTCCCCCCTTTCTTTCTATCTTTGACATACAGAATAGCCTGTGGAACAATCTCATACCTGCAGCAACCCAGCGGCAGCAAGCTCCTGCACGATGCGGCGCTGGACATCAGGCAGGCGCGCGATGCTGTAAAGTGCCCACCTGAGGGCAAGAGGGCATGAGGATGAGCATCTATTTGTGTGTGAATGTGTGTTTGTCTGAGGCTCGACCATTGCGCAGGACACCCATGCGCAGGGCACGTATGGGCAGGGCACCCGCAGCTTCACCATTGCGCAGGGAACCCAGGCAGCACAGCATATCTGGCCCATGCCACACTTCACGGGCAAGAGAGTCCTGAGGGCATATGTATGTGTATGGATGTCCATCTATGGGCAAGAAGAGCTAAGGCTAACTGATTTTAATAGTGAGACAACTCTTAAAAATATTAATGGCCCCTTAAAGCCCCGAAATGACTTAAAAATTGTGGGCTTACCCGTCTTTTGCTGTTCTCGCCTTGTCACTGCGTATTTTAAGGTGAGTTTTAGTTCGCGCAGTGCCCAACCAAATTTGTCGTAGGGACAAAGTGCTCAAACAGGAGCTTGATTGCTATTTTTGATTTGTGGAGCAGCTTGTTAGGAACACCTCAACACTGCACGATTGGACCAATCAGTCTTACATGGCAACGGTGGCCGTGGTATCGTGGCCGGCTATGGTTAGGACTGCCAGGTTGGCTTTGACGATCTCTTCAGGGAACGGACGCCCTGTGGTCACATCCTATCAAAACAAAGCAAACATCAGATCACAGTTGTCGGCCCTAGAGTAGGAAGGCAGCCAGGCGTTCCACAAATGAGGTAGGTTTCCATGCTTATCATGCACATGCACGGAGCCAAGCTGCAGGGCCTTCTCGTGCCTTCATTTAGGGCAAGCCTAAGCCTCCAAAAAGAAATCAAACCTGGTCAGCAAATAATTAGCATTATGTGCTGCCAACACAGCATTTGTGTGCGCGTAACGCACTTTCGGCTTCATGAGCTTTCGTCACATCTCAAAAAACCGTGTTTTGCATGTATGGGCCAGCAGCCAGCCTTTCCCAAACGCACGAGTCAGGCATCAGCCTCACCCAATATTTTACTTACAGCCAGACAGTCACGCCTTTGAAATAGGCTGTCAACAAAGAGCCCATCCTGACAAAACAAAGAACCCATCCTGACAAAACAAAGAGCCCATCCTGACGACAGTGAGCGACAAAGTGTATACCCTCCCCACCACTCTTGCCATTTTACAACAGAAAGAATTGTACACGTGTGTTTTGCACAAGCGCCGTGGCACAACGCGCATGACGGAAGCAATAATCACTGCACACCACTACAGAGACGCCCATCACTCCATCCTCAGGCCCCATGCAACAGCAGAGGAGCAGGTATTCACCAGTGTGTCTTCCCATTCTCCGGGAAAAGTGGTGCTGGGAGATAACATGAATTGAGATATGTCATCCTTAATGGAAACTGATGCTCTTTCTTAGGCTGTGGGCAGGTCACAGGTTCAAATACACACAGGTTCAGACATGCCGAATGCAGAGGTTCGCACTCCTAGGGTACAGAATTTGAGAGGGTGTCTTGCACGCCAACAGTGACCCTCAATTTCTTTAGGTGTAACACAAAAAAGTCCCCCTTGAGAAAGTCCTCGTCGTTGATCAAGCCTTGACAAAGTAAGAAGCACATTGGAAAAAACGAAGGCCAAGTAAATTGAAGGGCTGCTATCCAGCAAGACTTCACACTTACCACAACTCGCATCAGATTGGCGGCCAAGCTGTGGTCATCTTTAGCTGGAGGCCCCCTAGCTTTGATGTTATCATATATCTTTTCGTACTGCATCCAATACAATTGACATCGAATTTGCAGCTGTTTAATACAAATCTGAAAGGATCCAAGCGTCGCTGCTGGTGCAGCTTTAGTTGTGCAACAAGCATGTCAAAGACTTGCCCAATACTGCACACATTGTGCACGCATTTACTTAGTTAAGAAACTGCTGAATCTTCTTCTGGCGAAGGCCCCTTCTATTCACTATCCCGTTAACGAGGGATTTCCTATTCTTCACTCACTATCCCATTTACGTGGGCCCTTCTTTGAGCAGATTCTCTGGCAAAGGGCAGAAAGGGCAGCAGCCTACAAGGAAAGAGGGCAAGCAGAAAGGATGAACACAGACATGGCTAAAGGTGTGTGTATGTTTACTGCACTCTTCTCCATTGCTGCACTTCTTTGCGTTTGGCAAACACAGTTAGGGTTGGCAAAAAAATAGCACTGCAATTTTTCACAACAAAATGGGTTGTTGCATTAAAGCTGGACTCATTGAGTGGGCTTAATCAAGACATTTTGCTGACGCACTGGGCTGCAGGGCTTCGGAAAGGGTTGCCAACATTTGCCTGCAGGTTCAAGGGTTCAAGCAAAGATTCAGACAAGGGTGGATACATTTTAAGTGAGCCACCAGACCTCTCTTTATTGAGCTTGCTGTTTCCCTCTTGCTAGGTCGTTTAAGATGCAAATGGCAGGGTACTTTTTTGCATTTCCATTCCATGCAAAGATGATTGCCCATGCCTCACACCTATATTTTTTCATTGGCTATGTCCTTGCTGCATTTTACATCTTGCCTTGCACACACAAATATCTAGTACGTCCCTACCTGCATCTCTTGCATGAACATGTGCATCGCTTCAAGATAGTCATTTGATCCTGGTTGTAAAGCGTTAAAACTTTGGCCAAAGCCTGCGCGCCCCAGCATCTCCAGTAAGACCCTGGATGCCACGCAGAACAAGCACTTATCCACCTCTTAAAGCAGGTGCTGGAGTATCTTGAGGCGCAGCAATATGCATCCTTCCTGGCAAAATTATCTATGATAGCCATCGCGGCATGCATACCATTAGGTTTCTGCAGGTGATAAGCAAAGGCAGCTCCAAACCATTTCAGCACAGCTTAACACCTTCTTTATGCTGCAAAACACCATGCATATGAAAATCATGACAAGTCCAATCAGTACGGGAATGATGTTTGATGTAACAGCCAAACTCACTTGTACATCCAAGACGAAACATCAACCGCCTTCTCCTCCTTCTGCCACAGCTCAATCATTTCGTCCACACAAGACCTATCAATGCAAGTAGGTACAGGCAAAAAGTGTCTGCAATAATAGCTTGATCTACACTTCCGCAGACAATGAAGGCTCACCCTGTTCAGAGTTCTAAATGGTGAGACCTGAGCATCAATCCTCTTACGTATGGTGCGCATACATAATACCTGGCATCTACGTAACCAGGATCGACCAGAATTACTAGTAGCCAACCAGCTAGAGATTTTCATAACAGTTGGTTCAGCTGGATTTATATAAGCAACCATATCAAGGTCAAGACCAACAGTGAACATACGCATTTGTCTCGGATAACTGGTTAAAAGAATTCTCACCTGACAATTGGGAAGGCTTTCTGCAGGGCTGCTACACTAAATGATAATGCCAAAGTTTTCCGGAAAGAACGCCAAAGTGAAGAGCTGCACAGTGAAGGGAATAAGGACACAAAGGCTACGTGCATTTTGTTGTGCTGATACCAGTTATTATTAAGTACAATGGAAACATGCTCCAGAACGGTGCAAAGTTGTTTATTGCTCACAAGATTTGAATACACAGATAACAAAGAACATTTGAGTTAGTTTTCTAGCGAAGTTTGAATGTCTCGAGCATGTTTGTATCAGTCCTTGGATTATCGCGAGTAATTGTACAAATATTGGGGATCCTCCCTTTTTGAAATCCATTTGGAAATAAGTCTTTGCAATGCCTCTGCAGTGCCTTGCAAAGTATCCAAATTGCATTCAGCGTTGGGCCTGTGTCCAATATAAAGCCCATTATTATAAACGGGAAAAGACACTTTTCCCTTTAAGGTTGCACTGAGTGAGGCGAATGGGCGCCCAAGGAACTTCCCATTCACCCAAACCCCAATATTGCATGCTGGTGGAGGAGCAGCAAACAGCAGCCATTGCAGCCTGCCCCCCTTCCCGACCTAAGTGGTATGAACCAGGCCAGTGGTATGAACCAGGCCAGTGGTATGAACCCGAGGAGAATATTGCTGAGCCAAGCAAGGGAGGCAGGGGCATGGGAATTGGGGGAGGGCTGACCAGGGCGCCTGAGAGGAGGGCCTAAGCAGGCATTCTAGGAGTTGGTGAAGCAAGTCACTGTTAAGGAAGACGCTTTTAAGCATGAGTAAACGCTGGCTTGACTTTTTGCCAAGAGCGTCTTCTTGGGTGCCGAGATTGCATAAATGTAAAATATGGAGGGGTCTCGCGAGCACGATTACTTGTAACATTTCAAATTCCTTTCTTAATTTTGACCTTGCGTGAACTATGACTCGCGACACAGGTATGGTATAAAGAACTTTAAGTGGGTGTGGTGCTCTGCTAGAAGTGGTGAAGGGGCAAACTCCTGGCATGCTTTTTTCTCTTAGGCATCGAGATGCCATAATCAGGGGTCGGCGCTGTAATACATATAACGTTATGTCATACATAACGTATATTTTCCGAAATGAAAGTGCTAAATTTGGGCCTAGTTCACCTGCTGGCACCCCTTACACCCGCATCATCTCAACAGGCAACTTTCTGTTTATACAGAAATGTAAGAGGATCAGGCTTGGATGGATCCTAATCCAAGCTTGGATGGAATTGGCCAAGGAAGGCACACAGCCCTTTGTGCAAGCGCGTGAAGCCTGAAGAGTCAGAAGCCCACTTCATGCAAGCCTAAATACTGGAGTGGCAGTTTTAAAGCAGTGATAAAGCCAGCTTGTGCGGGACCCGGTGTGCTGGAGTGCAAGAGGTGCAAGGCTGATACTTGCCCCAACAATCCCTCCCAGGCAGCTCAACGCCACAAGTGTACAGCAGAAACACAAGCAGCAGCAGGCTTGCATATCAGGCCTCAAAAGCAGCTAATCGGTGAGCAGGAGGAGGCATCGATAAAATTGGGATGCAATCTAGTCCCATACATGTACCGGCCCACTGGATAGTTACCTATACTTCTGACATCCCTGCTGCCTTGGAGAAGCATGCTGTCGGCGGTTTTTCAGACAGCAGAAGCAAGCACCACGACCCAGCACATGTTGCAGTGCTTGCGCTTTTCCCGACCAACTAACTGCTTGAGGAAAGCGAGCTGCTAGTATAAGTGCCTTTGTCTTGCACTAGTAGTGAGCTCAAGAAAAGGCGGTTGTCATGCTTAACTTGTATGGAATGGTAGCTGACTTTTTACCGCTTGTGTGCGCATAGTATCTTGGCACTTCAAAACTTCTTGCTCCCATGGAATTGCATGCATGCTGCTTATTTCTGCACACCCTGTAGCAAGCTGAGTCCCAAGCACAAGGGGGAGGTGCTCATGCTAAAGCTACAAGCTTGTAGTGCACCTGAACGGAGGCAGGGGTGATAGCAGCGTGAAAGCAGCAGTCCGCAAGGAGGGCAGAGGTGGACAAAGGTGACTGGCATGAGGTAGCGGATGTAGCCCGCCACCTCTTTAAGCGAGACTTCTCCGCAGACCCAGCCAAGCTGCAGATCAGCATCCCCCCAAGCCTAACTTTTGGGCAACTTCTGGCTGACCGATGTCAACAAGCTGTTTCTCTACCTAGTAGTGGCTGTCGGCAAGCTACTCTCAGCCCATGCCATGCCTTTCGGTCCGAGCGCAACTGAAATGCACGGGGTTCCATCTACATCACCTTGCGCAACAGCCTTGGCCTTGAGACAGCTGAGAGGTTGTGTTTTTTGTCAAGGCAAAGGGGGCAATATGAATGAGCTTTAACAATAGCACTGGCCCAACGGGGAGTGCTATGGGGAGTGCCAAGCCAGATTAGGTAGAACGCACCATTCTGACGTCCTATCTGGCACCTGACAACTGAATCATTATTTTTCCAAGTTGCAATTTTGCAGAGGGGCACCATTCAGCCTGCCCCTCCCATCTTACAAACCTGGTGGTGAAAATCTATGCCCTTGGGGGTGCATTGTGATCTACAACAGAAATACATCAGTTCATAACGTCTTATTGCTAAATAACGTGATATAATTTCTCAAATAATGTTATACGCCAACCCCTAGTCATGCTCGGCAAACAAGAAAAAGGACAAAATGGATGGCACCGTGCTTATTCAAAATAAGCAAATGCGCAACCTGGAGTTCTGGCATATGATGGCAAGGACAGCACATGTCATGAGCCATCATGCCCCTTGTAGAGCCACTTTCAAGAATGCAGGGTACTGTGGGGCCCTCTGCTGGGAACTGGGAACAACAGCATCCATCTTGTGCCTTGGTCACTCCCATCTAGTACTGCATAAATTCAGTCTGAGTCTAGTTCTAAGTGCCATAGAGCACAGAGCACAGCGCATATCATCCGACATCTTTTACCTCTCGTCAGAAACAGTGACCAGATTCGGGTGGCCCATGCTCACAAACTGCAAGTCAGCGCAGAGTATCCAAAAAAGTTTTCATGTTTGTGTGTGCGCAGCTGTGAGGCCCGACCAGCAGCAAAAAATGCAAGCCTTTCAACAAGCCAGCTGAACGTACTTTGGAGTGACTGCTGAATTCTGTCATGTGAGCATCGTACTCACTTCGTCAAGCTGCTCGAGGAAGCTGGACTTGGGGCACGCCAAGTCTCCGCGCAGCAAAGTCTGGACAACCTTTGCATCTGTTATTACGTAGGCTGTTCCCATCAGCTTCAGCTTGTAAATGGGCCCATACTTGTTTGCCCACTGCAAAGAGGCAGCAAAGTGGAGTGTCAGTGATTTCAAGGTTAAAAGCTCGGCTGAGAGTATGAGTCCTTGTCACAAATTCAGCAACCCAGCACACCTACATCACAGAGGATATCGTGCTGGTTGGGCTCTGAAAAGACAGCCAGATGGCCGAACAGAAAGCTGGTGGATGGTGGCGAGGGAGGGGTGGCTAACCCTTCATCCCTCCTCCTCCTCCTCTTTGACTTTATTGCAACGATTGAAATTGCTCCACAAACACCAAGAGCCACGCCTAGAGTCAGTGCCAGTTGTCTGTTAGGCTTGCTCATCCTCGTCAAGTACAATGCCTTTTAAAGGGTTTCCAGGCCCCTTTGAGGGAAAGTTAGAACCCTAGGGATTCCTAGGGTACAACTACCGACGGCATTTTCATGTGTTTACTTTTAAAATAATTCAGTGGATTCACTAAGTAATAACAAACGATATGTTCTTACTTCTGCAATTTCCCATTTTAAAATGATCTTGTAAGCTAGCCCTCAACTGCTGTGACCTACGCCATGCAACTGCTTTCCAGAGAAGTCAGAGCAGGCACACTTGCAGTTGGCCCCCTCCAGTTAGTGCTTGGCACAAAGAGCCCCACACGCACAACGTCAACGAGTAACATACGGGAAGTGGCAGATGCCGCGGGCATCAGAAAGGGTGAGTGCTGAGTCCAAACGAACCATCCGTGACAGGACAGGCTGCTATGGCAGGGACTGCAGCGACAGGCACGCATGCATATGGGGATGCACTGCCAGATATGTGCACAGAGGGCGCAGATCCAGACATCAGATTGGACGTTCAGGGTGTTTGCTTACAAATATGCTGCAGATAACATCTCGGAGGAGCTCCTGAGCCGGCTGACTGACAAAAGCATACTACACACATCCGGTTGGATTGGTGGAGAGTGGACGCTTGGCAGCAGCAAAAATGAAACATTTCAGGTCAGTGTTGAGAAGGTGCAGAGCCATAGCACTGTCATAAGATGGGTGTGAAGTGTGTAAGCACAACTGAAACAAATTCGCATCCATCCCTTTCTTGAATGTTTCATTCCGATGTTGCCTCAGCAAACTTGAGCATTGCCAGATTATGCTCCTTTAGAATTTCTCCAACTGTTTCACATTGAAATTGCAGCCAAACTGAGGCTTTTGCTGGAAGCTCAATCTATTTTACCGCTGTGGCAATGCGGTCCATAATCATGTTGTTCATCTTTTAATAATTTGGGCAGGTGTACAATCCAGCCACAGGAGGGATCCTGGGTACGTGCGTGCATGCATGCGCACATGTGCCTGTATGTGTATGTATGTATGTATGTATGTATGTTTGTATGTATGTATGTATGTATGTATGTATGTATGTATGTATGTATGTATGCGTGAATGTGCATGCGCGCATGTGTATGTATGCATGTTCACATGTGTTTACATGTGCAAATGTACTTACGGAAACGAGTTTGTACATACGCACATTTGTATGTATGCATAACTATATGTAAGTATGTATGTATGTATGGATGCATGCATGTTAAGTGCAGAAGGGGTGTGTGTGCTTGATGCCTACTTTGTTTTATTTAAACATCACTTTCAATGTGATACTGCACGATGTGCAGCCACCATGCCTCTCTTGAAGGTCAATGAGACTCGAGCAGCAATTGCAGCGGCAGAGAGTGTTTTCCCAGAATGGCGCAAACACACCGCCAAGGAACGGAGCAATATCCTAAAAAGGTGCCGCTGGCGTACTGATGAAGCTTAGATGGCACTACCATCACGGATTAATCTGCTTGCCATCCTCATTGTCTTGATGCTGCTGCGTTCTTGCCTGCTCCTGCATTCAACCGTGCTGTTTTGCAAGCAAAGCTGCTTGTTCTTGCATACAGGCAAGGCAAGCTCTTCCTGAGGACCATTCTGGTTCCAATCACATCATCCCATCTACGATTGCAATTCATTGAGCTCATACCACCATGAGGTGGTATTCACTGAATATGCATGCGAGGGTCTGATTGAGGAGCTCAATATAACTTTTACTGTCAGTACTACTTACCAAGCTCAGCTTCATTTTAATGGGCTTAGGGCAGTACCTGCATTGGACCAATTTGTCCAGCGAGAGTTATGTGAGGTGCTGGCCCATTTGCCGTGCGCCGAATGCGCAGGTGGCACGCGCAGATCCTGATGCATGCAGATGACTTGGCTACCATCATGACCAGCGAATGCGGCAAGCCTCTGGCAGAGGCACGTATCGAGGTTGCATCAGGGGCGGCAAGTGTGGAGTGGATGGCTGAGGAGTGCAGGTGTGTAAAAGGTGTTGCTTACGACTCAAAAGTTTCAAGGTTGGAAGATTGATAGCGCAAGAGTGGACGACTGCGGGGCAAGTGTGGGATCGAATGGCAGGATATTGCAGGTATGACAAGTGTGTTAACTGAGAAGTTGACTGCCAATTAGGTCAGAAGGCTTGCAGCAAGTATGGAATGGATGACAGAAATGCATGTAAGCTGTAGGCCTTTGTAGGCCAGGTACGTTATGTTATGAAGCTGGCAGAGCTGTGGATGGTTGCTGCAAGAATGTAAGACAATCATGATATTGAAAGGAAGGAAATCTGTCTGTGGCGACGAGAAAGGACTGGTTTGACCTGGCTGGGGAGAGGAGCACTTGCAGCTCAGTTTGCAGTGCAAACTTTGCACATTGCTACTACTCTTCTCTCACAAGCTTATGCCGGACTGCACTGCTGCAGTTCCTATCTCACTCGCACAATTTAAACATCATTTTGGCATGTGCAGGCGAATTGAAGGAGATATCTTACAGAGCACGGGCAGTGATCGGCGCATGCTCACGCTCAAATCACCGGTGTGTTAGAGCAAAGAGAGTAGTGGTGCAAAGATTTATCTTTTTTAGTCTTGTGGTTGCAGCAAATAAGCTGCTAGAGTACTCTTCCAAGTGCTTGCCTCCAAACCCTTTTGGTTGTCCTCGCTGTCGTGTTGCTTTGGCTGCCTGCCAACAGGAGCAGCGTCCTTTGTTGCATTGATATTTGGAAGCTTTGGGGGTAGGGTCTCTGGTCATTTGGTGCTTTTCTTAAAAGCAGTCATGCTGGCGCTGAATCAGGTGCACATGTGTCTCCGATTAACCTGTGCTACATGATTTGCTTTTACCCCTATGTTTTGTGCCATTGCTAATTATATTTGTGGCTGCATGATTTCTGGTTGCATGAGAAGCAGCTGCTGACTTCCATCCAGCAGCTGCTGCTAATGTAGATGGCACTAAGCTTGAACGTGAGCCTTGTGGGCCTGCGTGAAATTGTAATTTACCAGATGAGTAGGGATCAGCATATAGCGCTATATAGCAATGTAGCACTATCCTTTGCTATATTTCAGCTGCTATATCTGCCAGAACTCCTCCTTGCACCTCAAATTTTGGCACCAGAATTGGAAGGGAGGTTCAACACTCGGTAATGCCCCATGCAAAGAATGGAATACATTGTATTGAGGTGTGGGGCCCCTAAGCAACCAGATACATAGCGCTAAATCTAGCACGGAGGTTAAATTTCAACTCATTTGTGAGCAGTTTCCTAAGGGACCATGGATCTGGCTTGAAAGTATTATATTAATCACCTGGTCTATCACCTGATTTTCAGCCCAAAATGTTGGCAATGTGAAGACTGCAAGTAAGGGAAATCCTCAAATATAATGCGGTTTTGTGGGTCTTGATTGTTAAGAATGGACAGAGGCTTGGGAAACTGGGGCCCACTCCCAAGCAAGTTGCGGGATATCTTGATGACTGGCAAGTTGAAAGAGCACTGTTTGGGAGCTGATGAGCAACAATTTGAGTGACAGGGCAAAGCCGATATGAGCAGCCTGAACCATCCCAGCTGGAACAACAATGGGAGCATGCAAGTGATACATGCATTATCGGGTGCCAGCTCGCCGCCTGACAGCTAGCCTGCTTTCTCTGTATTGCTCCAATATCACTGTCCTGAAGGTCATTTGCTGCCTCTAACAGTGAGCCTCTACTTCTAACCTGTCAACCGTGCAGGTGGGTGTTGTGGGTGCTATCACGCCCTGGAATTTTCCGATGTCCATGATCACAAGGAAGGTGGCACCAGCTCTAGCCGCAGGGTGCACGGTAGGTTGCTGTGGCACGATAGCTTTGTCGAGGCAGGTGGCATGGCAAGGTCAAAAAGTGGTGGCAGGTCTATGGCACCAGCACTGGCCTCATGGCGTGACGATAAATTCAATGATGCAGCGTCTGTACTTATGGCGCTGGTGCACAGCGCATTTGCATCCTAGGCATGCTTGAAGGTGGCTCTGCCTATAGTAAGGTCAGATTGAAACTTAATCCACACCCAGCGCCCCCCTCTGCTCCTCGTTAAGCTGGCCATCAAACACCATCTACTGGCTGAGTGATGCCACGTTCCCTTCTTGGCTGTGTGGTCGGTGGTGCTCATTCCTGGGCATCCTTGCGCTGTGCATTTAAACGTCCTTTCCTGGGCTCCTGGGCCGTGCAATCACATGTCCATCTCTGGGCCATCATCCAGCAGCCCAGCGTGTGTTTGTCCTGGCCACACTTGCCTGTGTGCAGGTGGTGATCAAGCCCGCAGAGTTGACGCCATTGACGGCTGTGGCACTTGCAGAGCTGGCAGAGCGCGCAGGCCTCCCAGACGGGGTGCTCAACGTGAGTGTGCATGTGTGCAGGACGTCAAACCTTGCCCTTGCCAAAGCTCTTGCTGGGTTGGCTGAGTGTGCAGGGTGGTTTGGTGCAGTGCGCACAAGCTGTAGGCGTGCACGAGTGTGAATGCAAACGCGCAGCACTGTGTCCCAAATTCACGTTTACTGTGGCATGGATGTAGGCCCATTCAGTCCGTATACAGGCACAAGGAGTACGCTTGTATTCAACAAACAGGCATCCGTGTAGGTGCACCTGACATTTATGCAGGCAACTGTTCAAGACCCAGGTGCTGCAAGCTTCATTCCTATGCATTTCTTACCCTTTATCCTTAAAAAATGACCAAAAAAAGAAAAAACTACGTAGGCAGTGAAACCTCTCCTTACTTTAATGCAATTAAGGAAAAGGAGATACATTGGCCCGAAGAGCCTTGAGTCCCCTCCACCAGACCCTAAAACCATGTCCAACATGATGCCTTTTTTTACCATTGACTTACATAGGGCTCCCGACTTTATCTTATACTCCCAACCCTCTCTTTAACTCTGACATTGACTCCCAACTCTCTCTTTTACTCCCAAACCTCTCTTTAATTCTGACATTGGCTCCCACAGCTTGATTACCGCCCTACTCTCTCTTGCTGTTCTTGCCTGTGCGCAGGTGGTGTTTGGGGATGCGCCCGCAATCGGTATGTCTGCACAATCGTACCTCCCTGCATGATGGCAAGCTGCCCGCGCACTTGTATACTTTCAACATGTTGGAGGGAGACAAAGTCGCTTTGCCTTGTCGTACACAGTCATTCCTAGAGCATTATGTTTGGGCAGGCGCCGCCCTCTAGTCTAAGGAGTAGCATGCCTTCGAAGGCAGTCACTTTCATCCACGCTGTGCTAGTGCTAAGGGGGGCATCGCTACTCTTGCAGCACACTTAATGGGATATCAATATCTGCCTCTCCCCCATCAAAGCATCGCTCCCACACAAGCACGATGCAAGAACATCTGTACCACTCCATAGCACATCATGGCATGCGTTAGCGCTCTGGAGCTGCAATTTGTCTCTGCTTAAGCGCTGCAGGCTGGCCCAATCATGCTGGCTGGCCAACGCACAGTGACCAACGCACAGTGTGGCCAACGCATTGCGGCCAGACTGGCCAACGCACAGCGACCACCTCACAGTGTGGTGCATGCTGCTGCATTGTAGGTCATGAGCTGGCAAACAAGTGCTTTGTAGGTCATGAGCTGGCAACCAACTGCTTTGTAGGTCATGAGCTGGCAACCAACTGCTTTGTAGGTCATGAGCTAGCAACCAACTGCTTTGTAGGTCATGAGCTGGCAACCAACGTGGATGTGCGGAAGATAGGCTTCACCGGCTCCACCTCTGTGGGCAAGGCCCTGGCCGCCACTGCTGCCGGGAACATCAAAGTGAGTTCCAGGAATGTCACAGGGAGGACCAAGAAAGGCCATAGTGAGGTTGGTCAGTGCTACATCTCCTTGCTAGCTGCTGGTCAGCCAGTGAGTGGCCCTCGCCACTGCTAGTGCGACTTCTTGCCATTGCTGCTGCAAGCAGCAATACTGAAGGACGGTGAGCCCGCAAGATCACGTGCGCGAGGCCGTCACAGCCATCTGTAACAGCAAAAGGCTGCCTGGCTTTTGCCGCTGCTCACCAGGTTGCAAGGTGGCAGCATTGCCACGCATTTTGAGCCTGACTCCTAGATCTCGAGGGCAGGTTGAGCTTTGACTCCAATCCTGCAGGAAGCGAATGTGTGTGGAGGTCAAGTAACGTACAGCCCACATCTGCACATCTTAGGCGCTGAGACTAAAACACACACTGTGCAACTGTTTTGGCATTTCAGAGGCTGTCGCTGGAGCTTGGAGGCAACGCTCCTTTGATCGTCTTTGATGACGCTGACTTAGATCTAGCTGCTGCTGGTGCGCCTCATTGAAACACCTGCCAGCATGAGGCTTGCTGTGCACCTTGTGTTCAGGCTGCAATTACTTTGGTATTCAGCAAGCACCGTCACCCTCCTGTTTTCCTTTTTGAGTGTGCTCATGCTGCGCCTTATGCACTGAACTTGCCCGCTTGATGCAGCTGCATCATCAGGACTGACATTGCCAGCTTTATGCATCTCACCTCATGGACCAAAAAGGACCTCTGCTTTATGCATCTCTCACCTCATGGACCAAAAAGGACCTCTGCTTTACGCATCTGCACTTTCAGCCCTGGGATGCCTGCCTTGTGCATGCGCACCCCTTACACATAAAAAAGTGTCTGCTTGTTGTAGCTGCACTTATGTACTAGGATTGCCTGAGAATCAGGTGCTTGTTTGCCTGTGAAGGTGCAGGCAAAAGAAGGCCCTTGCATCCGCCCGGGAGGCCCATGTATGACACAAACACCTTCAGCGCAAATCAAGTGCAGCCATTCTAAACAGAAGCTCTACAATATCACCTTCGCCTTCTTGCCTTGCTGTGTGCAGGGATCGTAGCCTCAGCGCTGAGGAATGCGGGGCAGACCTGTGTCTGCGCTAATCGAGTGTTCGTGCACGAGTCCGTGCATGACCAGCTTGCAGGTAGGTATGCTGTGTGTGCAGGAATTGTAGCCTCTGCACTAAGAAATGCGGGACAGACCTGCGTCTGCGCAAGTCGAGTGTTTATGCACGAGTAAGTGCATGACCAGCTTGCGGGTAGGCATGCTGGTCAGAACTCTTTGGTGTGTGCACGGGGAGCCCTCATTATGGTTTAAGGTTTGGGGTAAGGGCCACACTTCTTGCTTGGGGATCTCATGCTTGGCCACCCCTCATATGTGAGTTTTGGTGCGTGCTGGGATGCTTTGATGTGTGCTTGTTTTTGTATGGTGTTTGCTGGGGTGCTTTGAATTGTGCTCCGGGCCTCCCTTGCTTTGAGGTGCACGGGAATGGCCATCCCTCATGCTCGAGATTTGGTGTGTGCTGGGGTGCTTTGGTGTATGCTGGGGGCCTTCGGTGCGTGCTCATTTTTGTCTCGTTAGTGCCGGGGTGCTTTGGTGTGTGCTGGTGCCTCCCTCGTACTTTGAGGTCCAGGGGAATGGCCTTGCTGAGGAGGTGCGTGCTGGAGGCAGAGCCTGCATAGTGATACGTCACTGCACAAAGCCATGAAGCAATCTGGGCTCAACACACCAGGGTGCGCTTGTTTTGTATTCTCCATGGACGAGTCTATGGGCACGTGCTCAAACAGTTCAATGGGGGTCAATGAGGCTTAAACCGTCTTTTGCCACCTGTGGCTGGCCACCCCTCTCAAATGAGAGCGTTCTGTTGTGCACTTTACAGCGCCTTGCTCTCTGTGCGCATTTCCGAAGGCTCATGGGCTACAGCCTGTGCAAAGGCTGGCAGAGAGGTCAATGGGAACAATGACGTGACACGTGGCAGTGCCCATGTCTCGTCGCTCGACTTTGCTGTTGGCAAAGCTTGCACGGCTCATGTCTCATTGCACGGCTTGCAAGGCATATGACCTACAGGCCTGCATGACCCATGCCTCATTGCAAGGCTTTGCTATAGCCAGCAGCTGTGCATGTAAGCCTTCTGGGATCTTGTGGGATGTTGCTTTGTAAGTGCTCTGTAGTGGGATGTTGTTTTGTAAGTGTAGTGAGGAAGTGCTTCAAAAGTGCATTGCAAGCTTTGTGGGATATTATGGAAAGTGCTTTGTAGGACATGGACGGAGCCCTTTCTGACGGCACTTCATCAGCCAGACTGCTTCAGTGCCACAATAGCGAGCCGCGCCATAAGCACTAGCCGTCCCATAAGCGCAAGCAGTGCCGTAAACGCAAGCAGTGACACCAAAACAACAGCCGTGCCACGAGTGTAAGCGGCGCCATGAGCGTAAGCAGTGCCATAAACGCAAGCAGTGACACCAAAACAACAGCCGTGCCACGAGTGTAAGCGGTGCCATGAGCGCAAGCAGTGCCGTAAACGCAAGCAGTGACACCAAAACAACAGCCGTGCCACGAGTGTAAGCGGCGCCATGAGCGCAAGCAGTGCCGTAAACGCAAGCAGTGACACAAGCGCACGCCTCACCATAAAAACAAGCATGCCATGAACACAAGCAGTGCCACCAAAGCATGGTGAGCACTATGTCAAGCGCGTCACATGCCACATGTACGGACTCGTGTATGCCTCGTGTATGCCTCGTGTATGCCTCGTGTATGCCTGCACTCGTGTATGCCTGCACACTCGTGTATGCCGTGTACTTGTGTATGCCTTGTGTATGCCTGCACAAGATTGCTGCCTGAGCGGCGCCTAGCTGCTGCAAGTACATGCGCCCAGCCTGTGGGGACTTCTGGTCTGAAAGGCGCACTTGCCTTGTGCGTCTGCGCTGCTGATCCCACAGACATCGTCATGTGGGTCTGCATCCCTGACACCACAGACATTGTCTTGTGCGCCTGCTCTCCTGATCCCAGACATGGTGGCACGAAGGGTACAGAAGCTGCGGCTGGGCAATGGACTCAGCCCAGACACGACAACCGGACCCCTTATCACCGCTGCTGCGGTAGACAAGGTCTCAGCCCACGTGGATGATGCAGTGAGCAAGGGCGCACAGGTCTGTGTGGTTGGTTGGTGCGTCCGGAAGCAAGCAGTCCGAAGCATTGACGGACACGTTTGGGGTTGCTTGCCAGCTGCAATGCCTCTGCCCGAGGGCCGCCGGTGGGGTGCCAGTCGGCATGCCTGTCGACAGCTGCACACAGTGCCACACACGGTGCATCGGCATGCTGAGCTTGTGTGTGTGTATTTGGCAGTGTGCATGCATACATGCGCGCATGTCTGCTTGTGCCACATGGTTGGTCCGCAGGTACTCGTGGGGGGCAAGCGCGCGGCCCTTGCCTCACCATTGAAGGACGGATTTTTCTTTGAGCCGACAGTGCTGGGCAGCGCCAACATCGACATGTGAGTGCCTGGGCCTACAGGGAGCACGCCTCTGTCAGCTCATGCGCAGGTCGCTACAAAAGTAAGAACGCAAGCGCGGGAGCAGGGCAATTGCACCTGCCCGCAATCGCCGCGCTGGCCACTGCGCTTGCGTCTGAGCAGGTGTAAGTGAGTATAGATGGTGCAGTCACACCATCGCAGCAAAGAGGCGGGTGTGCAGACGGGAGTATGCAGCGCGAAGGTCAAGCGCTTGCACGACGAAGCGACCTTCGTGACATGCAAGCACAACCCTGCTTCCATGCAATGATGCCAGGCTGCTTGTGGAGTGTGTGGTCAAGCCTTCCACCATGCCATCCATGTGGACCCCACAACCGAATTCCAAAGTGCACAGCGCGCTTCTGCCCAAGCCTCTCCGAGGTCATTGGAGCACGTGTGTGTGTGATTTCGCACACACCTGCTAATTGTCTGCAATCAGGCCTTTGTATTGTCCCACAAGGCATCAAGTTGGTATGCAATGGCATGCCTTGCAGCATGCCCATGTGCAGCAGGGCTCCACTCACATACATCAACCTGCTAGACCCGCTTCAGGCTGCTTGTCCCGCTTCAGGCTACTAGGCCCGCTTCAGGCTGCTAGGCTTACTTCAGGCGGCTAGGCCCGCTTCAGGCTGCTAGGCCTGCTTCAGGCCGCTAGGCCCGCTCCATCTGGAGTGCACCAAAGCATGATGGGATTTCTGGCATCTTTTGATTGTTGATTGCTCAAGTAGAGATTCCATGTGGTCATCAACTGCATGTCCTGTGGGACAGTGCGGTGGCCTTGTGGCGGTTTGGCGGGTGGGCAGATGCGATGCACCGCGCTCCGGTGGCTTGTGGCGATTGGGCGGTTAGGCGGTTGGGCAGATGCACTGCAATCCAGTGAATCAATTTCCTGTGTCATGCTGTCAGCCAGGTAACGTGACCTCTATGATCAGCATGTGCCGTGGCACAGTCCTTGTAGCAATTTTGGAGACGTGAAACCGTGGCATGCCGTCCACAATACAGCATACAGCATGGATTGGTCCTTGTCAGAGCGTGCAAGAGTGCTGCTGTTAAGCAGTGCAGCCTTAGAGCCCCAGCAAACGTGCCGATGAAGAGTCTGAACGAGGACAATCATAACTTGCAACACAGGGCAGCAGAGCTCTCTCTGACTAGTAGCCATCAAGGCTTATCCAGTGAAAGCATGGACTGAGGGTTAACGGTTTAGGGTTTGGGGCTAGCGTCAAGTTTCAGGGCTCAGATATCTTTTTGTGAGACAAGCAATCCACATCTGCAGAAGTCTGGTGAGGACAAGCATGCCAATGCGCAACAACGATACACGCTCTTTCTCACGGCTTACTAGAGTGCCTCTGTCAAGCTACCATTACAATCTGGCCAGCACTTTTGTGATGGCTGTTTCTTCATACATGTTTGCAGGAGGCTATTCAAAGAAGAAACTTTTGGCCCGTTGATACCATTGTTCAAATTCTCGAGTACCTCTGAAGTTGTTCAATTAGCGAACGATACAGAATATGGTGAGCTTTTAAACACAGGTTGGGAAATTGAGGGGCGCTAATTCAAGGCATTGAAAAGGGATCTTGTGCTGGCGTACCTTCTGCCTGAACTGATGTATTACCAGGTTCCATGTTTATCTGTCCACAATTCGATTTGGTGGGAGTTGAGATGTGCAGCTTGTGAAAGCCAGGAGACTTTGTGAACCGCATATGATGTATTGATACCGGCAGGTTTGCTGTAAAGAGGCAGGCTGATATGCTGCTTGTTCCGAGTTCCATCAAATCTTTATGCGCCCCTGATAATTGCAGGGCTTGCCGCCTATTTCTTCACAAAAGACCTAGCCCGTGCCTGGCGCGTAGCAGAGGAATTGGAATATGGTAAGGTCTTGTGGGGTGGTGTCCATGCTTGTGCAATGATAATCTTATGACACCTGACTAACAACTTCTTGATGGCTGTTTCTTGCCAAACAAAGGCAGCCTCTGGTAGGAACTGCTATAGAGGAGGCAGCATATGAGTTGTTGCTGCCACTGCCAAACATGGGCAGCTCAGCTGAAGCCTGTAAGCCCTGCACCACTTTACTTTAACGATCGGAAGGGTGTGCTTGTAAAATAGGCAAGGTAGTGTGGACAACAGCTTGGGCGTTATTTTTGTTGAGGCAAGGGCAGCTGGTGAAGCATACCAAAGCAGGAGTCGAGTGAGGCAGTGGGCATCATGCACCTGGCTAGGAAAAGTGAGCTGGGAAATGAGTGAGGCAGTGGGCAGCTGGCGTTTCATCAACACTTCAAACCTCATGTGCAGGACAAGCAATTTGCTCATGAGTAGAATTGCTAAAGCCATTATGTACACACAGTTCATTTGCCAATTTCATTGCTTATATCCAAAATATTCATACATACCTGGTTTTCAGCAATCTCACTACTGATGCATACCTGCTGCTGCACCTTTTTTCTTGCCACCTCACCCTCTCCAAAAGACGCAGGTGCTTTTTGTGCCTGCCTAGTTAAGGGCTGTATGGGCAGTTTTGTGACTGCATGTGATGAGAGAATGTGTTGGCACTGCGCAGGCATGGTTGGGATCAATGACGTAGCCATCACCAATGAGGCTGCACCATTTGGAGGGGTGAAGCAAAGTGGACTTGGGCGGGAGCAGTCAAAGTAAGTGATTTTATCATTGAGGGCTCCACAGCTACAATGCTGCATGTAACAAAGTAAAATATATAACAAATATAACAAAGTAAGTGATTTAATCATTGAGGGCTCCACAGCTTCAATGCTGCGTGCCCTATGGCCTGACTGGCCATCATGATGGAAATGCCATTTGCGTCAAGGTTAAAATCTGTGAAGACAATGATGCTCGGAGCCAACAGGTCTGGCTGTGTTTGATCTCAACATGAGTGCTGTTTAAGTATGCTAGGCCATGTTTCAAATTTGAAATTTCTGCTGATGAGTCGAAGAATAGGACCTCTGTAGATATTATCAGCAGAGCAGACACTCTTAAGGGCTATTTTTCAATATATGCTTGCCAAATATGGCTTGCTCTCAGTGTGCTTAGCACAAGTCAAGCAAGGTCTCCAGAGTGTGTTGTCTTGGTATCAGGATGTGCCTGACTCCCCGTATGTTTCTTATTGCTGAAGACCAGTGTGCTTTTCTCTTGCCGCTTTGCTTGCAGGTACGGCATTCAAGAGTTTTTGGATGTCAAGTATGTGTGTATGGGCCTTGGCAGCTCTTGATAGCTTTGGTCAAGGTTCAATTACCTCTCCAAAGTAAACAAGAGGCAGCAACAAATACAAGCAAAAAAATTTTGTTTTGTCGGCCAAGGCACAGTGCAGCATGTTTATTTTGAGCTTGAGCAAGGTGTGACTCGGCCCTAGGTGGCCCCTTTTCCTAAATTGATGTAGGTCACTCCCTACTTGTGTTGTCTTATGTTGTGTTTGCACTCTATGCATGTACATACCTAGACGCATGATGGCTCAGCTCCTGCGCTTGCCTCTTTTGAAAATGGAGCTGCCAGTGTGGGTCCGACCCAGTAAGTGAGTCACTGAGCACTTACACGAATTCAAATGCCTTAATTCTCATCTGTAGTCTGTTGCAAGCCCAGGAATTTTTTATAAGACCATCCCTAAAGTGTGCTGCACATGACTTCAATAGCTTCATGCCCGACCACATCAGTCATTGCATGATTAAACAACTTTTTGAATTTCAAATTAAAGTTGAAGAAATGAAGAAATGAAATTCAATTGAAAGTTGAAGAAATGAAGAAATGAAAACCCATAAAAGGAGCAAATCAGCCCTTCAACGCACATGCCAAAGAATGCAAGAAATAAACGAGAAATCGAATGAAAAGGCAAGAAATTTATAGATATAGAACCAAAATCCAAGGACAGGCAACATCACACCTGATCAGAGTCCACACACCATCGTTCGCATACCATCTTTCACACGTTCTCGTTCGCATATTATCTCATCATCTACTTAGACAGTGAAACACTCGCTGCATCAATTAAGGAGGAGGAAACTTATAGGACCGAAGAGCTGTCACGTCCACCAGGGCAAAGAAGAAGAGCAAGTGAGGATGTGAAGGGCAACAAGCCGCCCCCTGTTTCATTCCAAGACCTTGAGAGTAATTGGTTTTTTTGAACTCAAACTTAAAGCGCATCTTCTTGAAGCGTGCGCCTGGTGGTAGCCAATTTGTGTTCATTTAGCACTGTGGCACAGTGTGAGCATGAAATTTGAGTGGAGTCCTATGGGCCTTTTCCCTGTGGCAGTAACACTTTAACCTTTACCTGAGATGGAGAGTCAATTATCCACCCTCGCAACCTGTGGGTTCGGGGTTCGAACCTCACTGGAGGCCACAACCGGCTAAGCTGCCCTCGTTCGGCGGATACAGCCTTGAAACCTTACCTATGGGCCTTTTGTGTATCAAGGCCGAGCTTTATAAGAGCCAGCTGCCCAGTGGCTTAAGGGTATTGACTTGGGCAGAAGAATTACAACAAAATAAAGAATAAAGGACGAGAGCCAAAGTAAGCAAGCCTCAGCAACACGATCTGAATAACCAATCACTCGAAGCAATAATAATGCAATGAAGGTCTATAGTTAGCTTACACTCTGGTTAGACCTCCATTGGCCAACATGTAAATGAAATGAAAAAGTGCAGGCATTTAAAACAGTTTCCAGTTTTAGTACAAATCCATGAGATGATTTAAGTTTAGCAGCTTGAGTTGGCCTCCAAGCTCAGCTTATTGCTTGCATGCAGGTATGAAAAGTTCACCTGAGTCCATGCGTCAGGCACATCCTCGTGTGAGGAACTAAGCACATTCCTAAAACTGCTCTATCGTACAAGCTAAGTCTACAGCACTGCTTGGGAACAGCTTGTATAGTGCCTGTGCTACAATGCAGACCTGTAAGCTTCGCTGTTAGCAACAGGAACCCCCGGGGTGCTCGCATCAAGCATCTCCACCTTTTTGAGCTCTGCCTTGATGGCAGGTGAGAGGGAAGCATCAGGATCGATGCTTGACTCAGAAGGCGGTGGTGGCGGGCTCCTGCGCAAGATACCCTCCCTGCGTGCACAGGAATTGTATAACTAGTGCTGATGGTTGTATGAGCTCATGCCTGTCGCAAAACAACGCAAATGATTTGCATGCTCATTGCGCAAATGCTATCTGGTATCCTCTAGATGCACCAGTAAAACTTGACCCGCAGTCCTTGACCCGCAAAAAGCTGCGCTCCATCAAGGAGAAGCAATGTGTACTGGAAGTTGTGCATTTGAGTCATCTCCGTACCTGACAATGCGTCCAATAGTCTCCCTGGCATCCCACAGAGGCCAG
>LKMJ01001240.1_pt1 | contig 22168 bp, 25 predicted proteins | sample 643391 | NCBI WGS metagenome assembly LKMJ01 (sample SAMN04112250, study PRJNA286221) | soda lake metagenome | biome: soda lake; feature: Kulunda Steppe; material: water; isolation source: sample PL-Br10 brine of Picturesque Lake | place: Russia: Kulunda steppe | collected 2010-07
ACTGTATCTGGTCAAGGCTTTGTGCGCTGCTTGCCCAGCTTGTTCACCACAGCAGCAGACATGTTCAAGTTGGCACACATAGGAATCGTCTGGGGCGACCCGGCCAGACGAAGATTTCCCCCCATATAGGACATTATTATAATCTGATTCATAGAATAGATTCAGTCCAACCAGTCACTCAAGGGGCGCCTGAAACGAGCGAATCAGCAGGGCAACATTTTGGCATGTTATATTTCAAAAAATTTATAGCGCTATAGGCCAACGCCGACCCCTTAATATAATATAGTGTATGATAAAGATATAATAATATTTTATAGTATTATAAAAAGAGCAGATGAGTAAAAAACAATAAATATAAAATTGTGATTACTTTGGTGGGCTTTTGTATGGGCTCGTTGCTCTCCTGTGTCAGTGCCAACTGCTGCCCCCTCTGCATCCATCCCACGATGCACTGTGTCAGCCTACGGGCTAATTGATCTGCCTCAACCTGCCAATGCTCTGTGTCGCCAGCCCCACATGAGCCCAGCCTTAGCCATTGCTCTGTGTCGCCATTGCTCTGTGTCGCCATTGCTCTGTGTCGCCATTGCTCTGTGTCGCCAGCCCCACATGAGCCCAGCCTTAGCCGTGGCACACCTCTGTTGTGCTCTTCACACTTCTGCAGCGCAACATGCTGCATCTGCGGCGCTGAGCACGCCCCTCCATGGTGCCCTCAATGCACCCCTGTGGCGCCGAACACGCCCCTTATGTGCTTCTTTCCACGCAATCCTGCGGCGCATAGCACACCCCTGCGACGCTTCATGCAACCCTGCCGCGCGGGATGCACCCCCTGACATGTGCGGCGCCTGCGCGCTGCAGGTCGACCGTGAGCGCCAGCTGGAACGTGCAGCCGCGCAGCACCAAGCCGCCCAGGCTGCCGCCCAAGCGGCGGCCGTGGCAGCGGGCCAGGAGCCACCCATGGTGCCCGCCCCGCGCCCCCATTTCGGTGCGTGCGTGCCTATGCATCTGCTCTGCCACCCCTGCTGTGGGCTGTGTGCGTCTACTCTAGGCTCCCATGCTCGGCCGGCCTTGCGCCATATCATGCATGCTTCACCGCCGCGCAAGCGCCTGAGCCGTGTGCGCCCTTGGTGTGCGCCTGTGACTAGGCTGCATGCCTCCACAGTCTGCCATGGCAGCGCTCAGCGGTTTGCTGAAGAGTGCCTTGGGCTGCAGGCCTGCGCACGTGTGTGGAGTGTGTGTGTGTGTGTGTGTGTGAAGTGCGTGCTTGCGTGGTTGTGTGGTTGACAGGGCCTGAGTGTGACAAGCCCAAGCAAGTGAGCACACACGCACACGCATGCACGGACCGTCTGTCTTAAGAGCCAGGCCCACTGGCGCTCGCGCTTCCACACCCACAAGGTTTGTGAAAGCACATGCATACGCAGAGCATACCCTGTAAACCCCACAGGCCGCGAATGGGGCATGCGAGCATACCGCAGAAGTAGCATTTCCTCTTTACGCTGCCGGTCGTCTGGCGGATGCAGACTCAGGCTTAGCTAGTGCGCCCCCCGCCTGCGTGATGATGGACACATGCGCAGGCCTCTGGCGTGGCCAAGCTGAGCGCGTGACGTGGCTGCGGGACGTGCGGCGCACCAGCCTCACGCTGTGCGCAGGCACGGCAGCCTTCTCGGCGCTGTTCCTGGCCGACCGCATGGCCATGCTGGTGCGGCGGCTCATGAAGGACGCCGGCCTGCTGCGGTGCGTGTCCGCGCGTGTGTTCATGTGATAAATTGTGTGTGTTTGTGCTTCAATGTGTGCAAGCGCGCGCGTTGTGTTTGTCTGTTTGTGATCAAATGTGTGTGCGTGTGTGCATGTGTGCGTGCGCCCATGCGTGTGCGTGGCGAACCATGAGGGACGCCAGCCTGCTGTGGCACATGCACGCATGGGTGTGGATGTACATGTGGGTGCAATTGTGTGTGTGTGCCTGCCCGTGCATGCGTGCATTTGGGTGTCGATCCCTCTGCTTGGGCCTGCGTGCTCCTGCGCGCTGCCTGCGTGGCCTGCGTGCTCCTGCGTGCTCCTGCGCGCGCGGCCTGCGTGCTCCTGCCTGCGTGCTCCTGCGTGCTCCTGCGCGCGCGGCCTGCGTGCTCCTGCCTGCGGGCTCCTGCGGGCTCCTGCGTGCTCCTGCGCGCTTGCTTGGGCCTGCGTGCTCCTGCGTGCTGGCATTGCGGCATTGCATGAGTTATGTCTGACAATGCACAAGCCAAAAGGATGAGTTTTGCTGTAGGACACCCTCAATGCTGCTGTGTGCCTCAAGGTCGCTCAGGTGTGTCCCAGCACCACATATCAACAGCTCACGGCCACGCTTAGCTGCCGCCAGACCTTCCCTGGCAACAGTGAACGGGGGTTGCACGTTGCACGCCCCCACCTGTTGACACCTCACATGCACGCACACACACATACACTGCACGCGCTACACACGGCATGGCCCGTTGGCATGGCGAAGCACTGCCACTTGACCTGCGTACGCGCACGCACACACATGCTAACACACCTGCACACACAACCACATACACACATACACACGTGTGCCGCAGAGCGGACCCTGCCCAAGAGAAGGCCACAGCGGAGAAAGCGGCTGCTGCAGCAGCTGCTGCTGCAGCCACGGCTGCGGCTGCACGTGCAGGTGCGGGCGTGGGAGCGGGTGTGGGGAGGGGGAATCCGCACTTGCATGTGAAAAGGGCGAGGCAAGAACAGGACTTGTGCACGTGTATGGTTTGTCCACAAGAAGGAGGGAGTCCAGGCATGCAAGGTTGGCAAGGGCTTTGCTGAGTTGATATTGCATACTCTGCAGAGTAGGGCCTGCATCGAGCCTGTGTACTGGTTGGGGATTAGCACGCCTGCTTGCGCCAACAGCCAAAGGAGGTGCGCGCAAAAGGAGGGGGGCTTGCAGACGGCAGTCCGGTGTGTGCGCTCGTGAGCGATCCCGACACGCACGCTGCACGCACGCACACTCTTGCACATGCACACACTCTCCTGCACCCGCGCTGCTGTCGCAGCAGAGCAGCCGGTGGAGGGCCCTCGCAAGCGCAAGCTCAACCCCAGGCTGGTGGACGCCGTGGGCATGGGGCACCTGCCAGGCATTGTGGGAGAGTCGCCCGCCGCGGACACGAGCGCAAGCGCCCCCTCTACAGGTGTGGGCTATGGGGCGCATATGCTGCTGCGGCTGCTGCAGCTGCTAGCGAGCAGCAGGGGGAGGAGGAGGATGGGCAGAGAACGGGGATGGGGACGAGGACGGTGATATGGGTGGCAGTGACGATGGTGGTGTGGGTGAAGGTGAACATATCGCTCCCTTCTGTTCCGGTTACTGGCCCCATTTGGCTTCGTGCTGCCTACCATTGCGCGCAAGGTGCTGCATTTGTTTAGATGTTGTTTGTTTGCATGCTTCCCTCCGTCAAGGTGGGCCTGTGTATGTGTCAGTGTGTGTGTCAGTGTGTGTGTGTCAGTGGTAGCATGTGGCTGGGGTGTGAGGGCTTGGAGGTGCATACCTGCATGGTGTGCTTGCTGTGCACGTCTTAATGTTGTGCTTGGAGGCACACACCTTGATTATGTGCTTGCCGTGCGCACCTTGAAAATGTGTTTGAAGGCACACGCCTTGATAGCATGCCCGGTGTGCACTTGCTCGATGACGGTGATGATGATGGCTCGCACACTCACACTCAGCATGGCAATGCGCTGAGAGGGTACAGTCATGGAGGGGCTCCTGTAGGAGGGGCCTGCCTTGGGACACATGCATACGCTGTGCTGAGGTGTGACGCGCGGCGATGCAAGTATGTGTGTGTGTGCTTGCGCTTGCCATGGGTGGACATAGGCCGCCATGCGAAGCGCCAGCGCTCCCGCGCCGAGGGTGAGGACGGCGCTGAGGGCTGGGATGTGTACGCAGGGGAGGAGTGGGAGGGCTTCAAGGGCGGCAGAGATAAAGGTGCGTGCATGCGCACGTGCGTGCCCAGCTGTGCTTTGATGGGGGCCGACAGAGCTGGCTCTGTGTGCGTGTGTGAATGTGGGCGCAGCAAAGCTGCACAGAGGTGGTGGGCCCGGCACATGCCGATGGTGTGCATTGGAGCGCACCTTTTTTGGGAGTGCACACGTGTGGGTAGACATGGTCGCGCGGCGTCCCGGCTACGCTGGGGGTGCATGTGTTTGCAAGGTTAGGGCTGCGCCTGCAGCACGGCCGTGGTCTTATGGAAGAATGCTGGGTTAGGGCTGCGCCTGCAGCACGGCTGTGGTCTTATGGAAGAATGCTGGGTTAGGGCTGCGCCTGCAGCACGGCTGTGGTCTTATGGAAGACTGCTGGGTTAGGGCTGCGCCTGCAGCACAGCTGTGGGCTTATGGAAGACTGCTGGGCTAGGGCTGCGCCTGCAGCACGGCTGTGGTCTTATGGAAGACTGCTGGGCTAGGGCTGCGCCTGCAGCACGGCTGTGGTCTTATGGAAGACTGCTGGGTTAGGGCTGCGCCTGCAGCACGGCTGTGGGCTTATGGAAGACTGCTGGGCTAGGGCTGCGCCTGCGGCACGGCTGTGGTCTTATGGAAGACTGCTGTGCTCTTTCACTGGTGGCTGGTTGCCTGGGTGGCCGCACGCCGTCTGTGGGCGCATGTAGGCGCGCTGGATGGCGTGCGCAATGCCCTCACCCCAACTTGCCTGGGGCCTGATGTGCCTGTGCTGCAGCCCCGTGCCGCCTGAAGCACCCAGGAAACCCACTAGACCAGCCAGTGTCTCTCCTCGCGCATCAGCAAAAGCCCCATGCACTTTCGCAGGCCACGCTCCTCCTCTACCAGAGGCTCTGTGTGTCTCTGTCCCGCTGCTACACGCATGTCCTCCCTTGGGCATGTGCGCACCATCGTGCAAACAGGCAGACTCGCATGTGCGCATGTGCGTGTGTGAGCGCAGGTGCCAAGAGCAGCCGCGGCACGGGCAAGAGCGCGCAGAAGGGCGCCAAGGGACCCCGGAAAAGTAGCGCAGGTGCGGCCGGGGAGCACGCCTGCGTGCCCCGCACGCATTTGGCATTGGCATCAACGTGTCGCCTGCCTGCCCTTTGCACGTGCTGTTTGGTGGAGAGGTCCGCTTTGCCTCTGTTGCCCAGTGTGCGCAGGCATGCGTTTCCTCTGGGGGGCAATGGGTGGGAAAGCGTGGGGGCCTGGAGCCCTTTCCTTTTGCTGCCTCTGCCCACGCCTTTTCATGACGTGCGCCCTCATGATGAGCCTGCCGACCTTCTTGCTTGAGCATGCGCGTGCTGACGCACGCGTAAACATGCGTTCCTGCGCGCATGTGCGCGCGTGTGCTGGCCTGCGCAGCCTCAAAAAAACACCCACTGCTCTTTATTGCATGCACGCCCTTGCTCTGATATTTGCGCGTCAATGCACATGTAAACATGCACATGTAAACACCTCGTCGCACATGTAAACGCACATGTAAACACCTCGCACGTGTCGCACATGTAAACACCTCGTCAGTGCAGCCCCAAAGGCCCTCTGCTTCTCACCCCTTGCACGTGCGTGGACATGCGTGTTTGTGTGCATCGATGTGGGTGTGTGTGTGTAGTGCACAGGCCTGAGCAGCTCCAAGGCTGCTCTGTTGCTTTCCGCACCCGCAAGGGCTGGCGTACACATGCATGCATGCGTGTGCATGCGTGTGTGTGTGTGCAGGATGGGGCAGCCCCGAGGGCGGCCAGTTGGGTGGTGAGGGCCATGACGATGCACCCCCCCCATTGCTGACCACCAGCAGTGGGCGCGTTAGAAAGTGAGTGTGCTGCTGTAGCGTGCAGGCGCGCACTTGTGTGTGTGTGCATTACATCTGCGTGCTTGTGTGTGTGCATTACATCTGCGTGCTTGTGTGTGTGCGCGCGTCTGCGTGGTTTTTGTTGTGCCCGTGTGCCCCCGCCTCTGCAAGCCAACAGTCACGTCTATAATAAGCACGTAGTTTGGTTCAAAGGATTCCTAATACTTAAATTAGTAGGCATAAATGAAAATAGTTCAGCTCATGCACCAACAAAGACTAGAACAGCGGTGTGTGGGCCCATGCCAGGGCAAGTGCGCAGCATCAGTTGCATGTAAACATGCGTGCGTGTATGATTCGCCAAATTGGGCACACACAGCGGGAGCCCTGTGAACCCCTCCCGGCAAGCCCATACTCCTACGTGCATTATATTGCACACCTGCACCTGCACATCTCACCGTGCACATGCTCACACCCACTTGCACGCGCGTACAGGCCTCCGGGCAGCCGTGGCAGCATCACCCCTTCCACGGCCGCAGCAGCCGCAGCTGGAGCCGTGCCGGGCCTGGTGCCGGAGCGACGAAGCAGCAGGAAGGGCGCTGGAGAGCGGCGGACTGGGCACACCGCGGGCGACTCCTCAGCCACGCAGACAGATGGGGATGGAGAGGAGGAGCAGCAGGCGCCACCGCCGCAGCTGGCGCAGCCTGCGCACCAGGTGCTGCAGGCGCAACAGATGCAGCAGACGCAGCAGGCGGCACTGCAGTGGGGGGCGCTGGGTGAGGGGCAGATGCAGCAGCCGCTGCTGCAGCCGCAGCAAGCCCTGGACCAACAAGGCCTGCAGCCTCAGCTGCTGCAGCAGCAGCAGCAGCAGCCGCCGCGGGGTCGGGAGGGTGGGGAACAGGTGTTAGACTGGAACTGGCGGCGGTCGGGGGATCAGTTGTGAGGTGGAAGCGGCAAGGCTGCTGCCAGCTTGCGGTGAAGGGTGGAGGCGGCATGGCGTGGCAGAAGATCGGCCGTCTTGACAAGTGGGCACTTCCTGGCGGCGTGTCAGGAAGGCACAGTGTCAGGAGTGTCAGTAGGGCACAGTTAGGCTCCTTTCCGGCAAGTGAGATAGCGTGCCAACATGTCCAGGACCGTGTCCGTGCTGTGGCATGCCGTCAGCGCCAGGCAGCGTGGGCACTTGCACGTGTATTTTTATGCGTGTGTGTAATGGTGTGTGCCAGTGGTGTGCCCACGCACAATGATGACAGTGAGGCAGCCGTATCCCGGAGCCCCTTGGCCCATGCCACTGCGCTCTCTTGCCCCATGGCCGTTACGCCACTCAGCCTGCCCGTGCCCCTTTGAGAAGGCGCATTGTGATGCGGGGCTTGTCTCCTACCAGCTGGCGCAGCATCGGCCGCCGCACCCCCTGCCTTCGCGGAGAGTTTCACTGGGGTTAAATGTTTTGAGTGAATGTGGAAGGCTTTGGGGCCCGGGATGCCATTTAGCGGTGGCCGCACATAGACGGTGCGCTGCTGCCACATGCGAAAGCATGTGTGCCTTTGTTTATGACGTTTTGACCGGTTGAGAGGGCTGAGGTAGTGCTCACTACTGACAGCCGCAAGCACACATGTGCCTGACTGCTCGGTGACCGTGCGGAGGCAGGGACTGCTTTCAAAAGTGCTTTGGAAGTTGTCCAACCAGGCAGTATATGTGGCTGCACACGCACTGGCATTGACCTTCATTGCAGGCTTGTCTTGACTTCCTGCTTAACTCATTCCTTGATCAGGGCCATGGTGCCCCTTGACATTCAATGTGTGGTTGACAGACGCCACGTGTACACAAATCATTGCCGCCTTCAGAAAGCAGTGCACCCCCATGTCACTTTGGCAGTCCAGGACAGAAAGGAAAATGGCAGTATGAATATATAATATAACAGCCAGCAGGTGGGGATTGCCGTAACCCGAAAAAGACTTGCGAGCTGCACCACTGGACAGTTATTCCATGCAGTCTGCCAGTTGGCTTAGGACTTATCTGACTAAACTTAGCACCAGTTAGGTGGCATAAGGTTTCATGGCCCAGTTTGTTCCCAAAAACTGTCAGTTATAGACCAGGGTGTGTCATTAGTGTGTATAATTCTTGGCACGCTTCGGGTCAGGTTTGTAGTGACCCAACGTGCTGGGCAAAGCACTAAAGGTAAGGTAAGTTACAAATTAACGGGTTAACCGCCAGCCAGGTCGTTAGGCTGATTGGTTTGATGCTGGTCTTTGCCAGTCAAAAAGTAGTCCATAATGTCCGAAATGAAATGGCAGAGTCTATTGTGCCGTTGAGAAAGAAAATCAAAGACAGTCTGACTCGGCAAGGCATGTGGAACATAAGGGGCCTCCATAGAAAAGGATTGGCAGAAACGGAAGAAGGATTGGCAGAACCGGCTAAGCTGCCCTCGTTCGGCGGATACAGCCTTGAAACCTTACCTTACCTTACTTTACCTTACCTTGGCAGAAACGGAAGAAAAGAAAAGAGTACTTTCTTTTGAGAGAGCACACAAGCAAGTCTTCAGTAAAAAAGAACATGCACCTCATTTTGACCAGCACAGGAACACTTGACACAGTGGCCAGTTCCACCGCGCCAGATGGAGGATTCCACCGCTAGAGTATGAGATCGCAAGCAAAACCTGCTCACATTCCTCATAACATGCTTAGGGAGATCAAGGTGCAGATAGCGAGGAGGTATCAGGGGGGCACCTCCATTCCGCACCCGTGTGCGTGAATCAGCTTGAAGATCTAAGAGGGGGCAGGCAAACCAAGAATGATAAGTCACCAAGTTGTTGTCGCTTTCCAGAGGGTTCATGTCAGCAATGTTCCTCCACACTTTTCACATCCTAAACCTCAGGTCAGCAGTGAAATCCGAGTAACAAATAGGGAGCCCCTGCCGGAAAGCTTGAGCATAAGTGTCACAGCCTCGCAATCCCCCAAAGGCGCGTTAATTATCCGAAGCCCAAGATGTTTTAGCCCCAGGCCCCCCAATGAAGAAATAAAGAAATGAAGGGTCTGCTTAAGAGTGGCTTTATTGGAGGACAACATCCCGTTGTAAAACCGCTTTGTCTGCTGGATCCATGTTGGCTTTGTATCACTTGTCGACATGTAACAACTATACCACGTCTGTGAAGACACCTCTCCACGGTCAGGCAAGTACTCCGCTCTGCGTTAGGCCAGCCCAAAAGTCCTGTGACCAAACTGCTCTCTTTCAGAAAGGAGAATCATCGGCACACATTTCAATAAGAAAACCAAATCTAGTACTTACACGTTTTAGGCTTCAGCTAAGCTGCTCTCGTTCGGCGGATACAGCTATGTAACCTAACCTAACCTAACCCAATGCTCCTCTCCTTCGATGGTTTGGCTGCCACACCATTTGCCCCCTTCAGAGTCAAGCTTCTACTCCTCCATGCCGGAGAAGCTCTGTATGCGCATCTCTCTAATGGTAGTCCTCTTAGTCTTGTCCAGACAATAGCGGGAGAGATGGATTACCAAAACTGCTCCGGATAGTCGAGCAGGCGGCGGGGCACCTGCGATGGAAAGTCGATTATCCACCCTCGCAACCTGTGGGTTCGGGGTTCGAACCTCACTGGAGGCCACTACCGGCTAAGCTGCCCTCGTTCGGCGGATACAGCCTTGAAACCTTACCTTACCTTACCTTACCAAAACTGAGTACCTCAGTTGTTGCTCAGCCAGAAATACGAGCAACTGACTAACCAACTTCAGTTTGACTACGATTCATCACTGACCATGAATTGTCGTGACACCACCTAGCTTGCCTTGTGTTGGTTTTGGTAGCAGGCCAGTTTGGCTTCAGCTAAGCTGCTCTCGTTCGGCAGATACAGCTTTGTCTAATCTAGTCACTGTCTTTCATTTCCTTTATCCAGCACAACCAACTTTGCATTTTAGTCTCGGACATTATGGGCTGGCAAAGACCAGCAACAAACCTATCAGCCGCTAACAACCAGGCTGACTGGCGGTCGACCCTACCTTGCACATTGACGCTGTCAGCACGGCTAGTCTACACACCATCTGTAATGGCCATGCCGCGAGTCTGGTTAGGATACAGCAATCTCTCAGCGCGACAACCTGCCCTTTCATGCTCACTGTAAACATCTGGCTTTCAGACCTTACCTATCTTCTGCTATGACCGCTTTTACCTTCTTTGTTTGGGTTTGGGTTGCAGGCCTTTTAGGCTTCAGCTAAGCTGCCCTTATTTGGCAGATACAGCTATGCAACCTTACCTACCAAGTGCTCGAGAGTGATGGTGCGTTCCCATTGTGGTCATGGAAAGGCTGGGAAGGCTTCATTGGATAAGGGAATGCTGAAGACATCTTTGGAGCGGGCCAGGCAGGGCTTTGGGTGGCAGTCTACGGGTACGCATAAGGAATTCCTTTGAAGGATGTTGCCGCCGCAGCACAGTGCATCACGTGCAATGCAAGCAATTAAACTTGCAATCAAACTGTGCAATGCAAGCAATCAAAACTTGCATTTCTTCATTCTGAGCTGCACTCAGCTGCACTTGCTATATCTATGTCTAGCGCGCAGGGCAACCCCACTGGCAATCCGAGGAGAATATACAATGAGAATCAATGTTGTGGCATAGATCGGCTATCCCCTTTGGGAACATAATACCAGATAAGCCCATTGAGCTTATCATGGTGGTCATTACGGTGGCTACCGTGTTCACCCAAACCTCTGCATTGTGCATCTCAATATACCGCAATAAAGGGGCAGCGAATACTGATAGACATGCTATGACGACGATGACAGTGCCCATGTGGTGCCACCACCACCAAGTCGCCTCCGCATCCGTAAAATAAAAGTGATTTTTGTGAAGGTCTATGGCAGCCTCATCCAAGATAACATGCCAGAACATGACAAGTTCTAGTCATCATGCTGCTTTGCAACCTGCTGGTACGTAGGACTGGTGCGCGGCCTAAAAAGGCGCGCAATCTTCTCGGTGAGGGAGTTCCATAGCTCCACTTCTCTATAAACAACTGCATGCAGGAGGAGGACCGTTTTCAGGCCTTTGTGTCTTAGGAGCCAGGCACACACAGGCACACGCACACACACATGGGCAAAAATAAATGCACATGCATCTGAGCCAATTTTGCACACACCTCGTTGCTTGTTGGCGCTCTTGAGCTGCAACATGCACTTTTGGTGTTCCTTCTCCCTCCGCTCCTCCTGTAGGTCCATCAGCACCTTTCTCTGCTCGTACTCCTCCTGCTCCTTTTTCCACTTCCGCTCCCTCTCCTCCCGCTTCTGTTCCCACTCTTCCCGCTCCTGTTTCCACTTCCGCTCGTGCTCCTCCAGCCACCGCTTGTGCTTCTCCCGCTCCTGCTCCCACTCCTGCTTCTCCATCCCAACTGCAATAATGATCAGGAAACAGTGGACGCTATGTATGCTGCGTGTGCCTCCCTGTAAGCAACCCACGCAAAAGTGCTCCTAGTACTCTGGGGCGCATTCCTTACTCGTTTGTTGAATGACGGACATCAAGAGGCTACTTCCATCCTTACTCGCTTCATCGTCCTGTGCTTCATCGTCCTGTTCACTCAAGTGCTGTTTGGCTAGTACGTGGTCCAGGAGACTCTGCTGCTGCTCATGTGGCTGTGTTGGGGGGGCATCTGCAGGCATCCAACAAAATACAGAGGGTACTTGATGACCACCATGCTCACCATGTTCACCATGCTCAAGTAACCGAACTACCTTGTTCAACGAGGGAGGGCATTTGCAAGCTTCTACAGCCACAACCCTACATTTCCAGAGGGTCAAATACAATGAATTTTCGAGGATTGTTAGGCTAATAGTAATATTACATGGGGCTAACTCTCCAGTTTGTGCACAATTATATGTGTAATTCCATTTTCTCCTTCATGAAAATTTTATTTCAGAATATCAGTATTTTAAAAGTGTGATAAGTTTCTTAAATGGAGGGGTACCACGGACCTCCCATGGCAGTTCATGGAGATACGGTGCATTGTTACCTAAGGACACTGTTAAAATTGTTTTGGAAAGCAATCCGTCTACTAAGGCCATGGTGACTCCCTCCTGCAATGTGCAAAGCATTTCAGAAGGATTCGTAACCCGTTGAGTAGACAAATCCACAAGGTCGACGGATATATTTTCAAGATTTTTTCATAAAAATGAATTTGATGAGCGCTGCTTTTGGCGTGAGGGGCTCTCCTTCGATCTCAGATCCGTACCTGCAAGCAATTTCTAGCTAGGATTCTGACATACAGAACTGGCCAACCCTACTAATTATACATGTTTAATGCTGGGTTATTCTTCTAGCCATGCTTGCACTGATGCTACAACCACACATGCTTTGGACTCTCGAGCAGGAGGCGGGGCACCTGCGATGGAATGTCAACTATCCACTCTTGCAACCTGTGGGTTCGGGGTTCGAACCTCATTGGAGGCTCATTGGAGACTACTGGCTAAGCTGCACTCGTTCAGCAGATACAGCCGTGAAAACCTTAATCCTTTAACCTGCCTGCCACTCATGCTCAGGCTTTCATCCCCCTGCGTGAACACCCAACCCTTGCACTTGCAGTTGCTTGCCATTCGAGGTGCACAATCAATTAGGTTTGAATGGCCCACTCAAGGAATTCATTCTGCTTGTCATCAAAATGCAGAGATTCTTGAGAGTGTGTTTCTTATTCCTCTAAATCATACTGCTTTCTTGTTGTCGTGTAAATCTGCAGTGGTGCAATTTTGTATTTATAACAGCTTTGACACAACTTCTTACATGCATCACCAAGCTCCTCACCTTTTTGCCTGTAAGGGATTGTGTGCATGCACTCATAAGCAAGATTGTGCTTTTCACTTTGCAGGTTGTAACTAGATAAGCAAGCACGGCATTCTGAACTACGGCCAATCCTATGAATGACTGATGCATCCTTTGAGATAGTCGATCCAAATCGTGGACAGAACTTGGTTCAAGGATTTGTGCCCAATTGCGGGTATGTGAGAGGGGTATTATCAACCTTTTTGGTGCTCCCGGTTAATGTGCATGGCCAGTAGTGCTTGATCCTTGCTTAATCCTACATGAGTGTGCATGAACCTCTGCAATTCTATTGGTTCAGAGCTGCCATTAGGTTTTACAATGGGTTGTTGTCCTCTAACAGTGCCACTCTTAAGCAAGCCCTTCATGCAGACCTGAAGCTGGTGCCTCGGGCCAAAACATCTTGGGCTTCGGATATTTTGCGCGCCTTTGAGGGATTGCGAGGCTGTGACACTTACACACAAGCTGTCTTGCAGGGGCTCCCTATTTGTTACTAAGATTTCACTGCTGACCTGAGGTTTAGGATGAGGAAAGTGTGTAGGGACATTGCTGACATGAACCCTCTGGAAAGCAACAACAGACTGGTGACTTACCAATCTTGTTTGGCCTGTCCCGTCTTCAAGCTGATTCGCACACTCTGGTGCGGAATGGGGGTGCCCCCCTGATGCCTCCTTGCCATCTGCACCTTGACCTCCCTAAGCATGTTATGCGGAATGTGAGCAGGTTTTGCTTGCGAGCACATACTTTCGCGGTGGAATCCTCCACCTGGCGCGGTGGGAATGGCCACTGTGACAAGTGTTCCTGTGCTTCTGTTCAAAATGAGGTGCATGTTCTATTTCACTGTGTGCTCTCTCAGAAAAAAAAGCACTCGTACCTTCTCTTCTTCCTCCTTTCTGCCAATCCTTTTCCATGGAGGCCCCTTCTATTTTACATGCCTTGCCTAGTCAGGCCGTCTTTGATTTTCTTTCCGTGACCTGGCCATCCCTGTGGGCCAAGACAACCCCCCTCCTGCAGTCTAATTCCGGCAGATGGCCCAATCTGGGTGGGTACCCGAATCATATGTGTTTGAGATGCCTGACGCAGACAAACTGCATGCTGTGATTTGTCATCATATTACAAGGATGAACATAAGGGCCTCCCCTGGTTTTGATATCATCTCTGCCCCTTTCATAACGCACGCTGTCAAGTTGGTTCATGTGGAAGGCAGTAGGAAGCCCCAGCATGTCAATGTGCTAGCTCCCTACTTGGCGCGGCTATTTGCGCTGATGATGGAGTTGGCTAGTATCCCAGCTTATTGGAAGGAGGCTAGGCTTAGTCCACTGTAGTGTGAGCTTGGGCTAATGCACCAGGGGGGAACCTAGTCTACGGAATAATAGTATTATTATAATATTATAATTATATGACTGTCTTTGTACTCTCTGTGCATAATAGTATTATTATAATTATAATTATATGACTGTCTTTGTACTCTCTGTGCAGCATGCTTAATGCGTCTTAGAATGAATAAGGGTTGCAAGGTGCTTCTGCCTGGGTAAAACCCGTATTGCGTGTCCGGGATCTTGTTGTGTTGGATGTACCAGTCCTGAATCATGGAGCGTAGCAGATTAGAGTAAAGTCTACACAATGTGCCACTGATTGCAATCATTCTGTAGTTCCCTGGCTGTGTCACTGGCCCCTTCTTGTGTATGGGAGTGAGCTTTGCTTCTTTTCAAGACCTGGGGATGTTGGCTTTTGCAATGAGCAGCTTGAAGAGAGCAGCAATGTGAGGGACTAGCACGTTGACATTTTCCCAACTTCTCTCATTGTGTTCAGGCACGCGCTTGCAAGCACGTTCAATGAAAGTTGAGTGCTTACGTCCTGAGCATGACGCTAAACTGCAGCTGGGAGGACTTATGTCCTCGTAGGTCCCCAGTTCGGACTAGGCTGGGGGTAACGGTGGGGTCGAAAGAGAAACCACCTTCCTAAATTCACGCTTCAGGTGTATCCTGAGTGCGTAGCTTTTCCTTTTTCTTTTTCCTTTGTGTCAAACCCAGGTGAAGATGAAATGTAATTTTCAGAGGTATGGGTGGTGACCAAAGTGTGCAGCTCATCATCTTCTAGCATGGTAAGTTACAAGTTAAGGGGGTAATTGCCAGCCAGGTCGTTAGGCTGATTGGTTTTTGGCTGGTCTTCGCCAGCCAGAAAATACTATTTTCTGTACTAGTAGTCCAAAATGTCCATAATGAAATGGCAAGAGTCTATTGTGCCGTTGAGAAAGAAATATGTTCTGGCATGGTAAAAGGGTGTGGCCATAGAGTTTGTGCATTGTTGTGTCTGTGCTCCAGTTGGATCAAACTATCCATGGCTGCTTCAGTGCCTGTCTATCGTCTCACCGTGACATGTGACATGTCTGTGCTGACACAGGACCGTGGAGACCCATCAAGACCAGAAAACCTCCAAGAGCGTGCTTGTGGACTGGCTCGCAAATGTGCGAGCGCTCTGGCGGCTGGTTGGTTGAAGTAGCTAGTCAGTCAGCCTTGCTCTTTTTGACCTCTCCAGTTGTCATCCTCTGCTGTGATCTTGCCCTTGCGTGCTCGTGAACTGCCTTCAAACGTCTTCTGGTTTTCAGTTTTGCTTTTCACCATAACATCTGGCTTCCAGACACCACCTTTCTTCTGATTTGAGTGCTTCTAGTTTTGGTTTGGGGTTGCAGGCCTGTTAGGCTTCAGCTAAGCTGCCCTCGTTCGGCAGATACAGCTATGTACAAGGGTTACAAGGGTGTAACCTTACCTAACCTAACCTATCTCGAACATCGTGGACGATTTTTTTGGTTGGCGAAGACCAGCAACAAATCAATCAGTCTAACGACCTGGCCGGCGGTTAACCCTACCTTGTAACTTGAAAGAGGTGCATCAGCATCACCAAACATAATGAATGCATTGAATATTGCCAACATGCCTCGTAAAATATTAATGACCTTTAGATTAGGTCCAGGTCGCAGGCCTTCTAGGTTTCAGCTCAGCCGCCCTCGTTCAGCGGATACAGCTGTAACCTAACCTAAAATATTGATGTAAGCAATTGTTTCTGCAAGTTAATCCGTGTTGTTTTGGAAGAGGTCAAAAAAATCTGCTTCTGTTCAATCCCTCCTGCCTTCTACCACTATGTCACCCTATAGGTTCGCACTTAAATTGATAAGCTAGCTTCTCAACTCTTCTAGATTTCATGCATCTGACTGAGACTCATGTTACACCTTCTGTGACACGTATTCGGAGATTTGCAATCAGAGACACATTCTGGTACACATTCGGAGACAATCACATTCAGAGACACACAGACACTTTCTGTCAAACAAGCTTTTGCATGTGTCTGGTTTTTGGTCCCTGTCCTGAGTAGGGGGTGCAGTTTTCCAGATGCTCTCACAAACATATCTCTCATCAACAGACCTATTGGTTCTTTTTTTGGTGAGGTTCGGTTGCAGGCTTTTTAACAAATTTCCACTCAGATGCCCTTGAGGCATACATAGTGATGTAACCTTACCTTGATAATTTGCCATGTCTTAACGCTTCACCAGCATCCAACTGAACCAGCTTTTGAACCTTGAAGCCGTCACTGCTTAGCGAGCCCCTCCTCAAGGGAGGACAGTCTCTTCAAGACCAAACTCAGCTGGTGCTGCTTCTGGCGGGTAGAACATGCGCTGCATATAGGAAGGGGCAGTAAGGTCACATAAACAACATGCCTCTTTGAAGTGCAGTAGGGCAGCTGTGTGCTTGAAAGCTTGCAACTGCTGGATGAGCGGGCACACGTGTGCGTGCACTCCCATGATGCATCGCGCATGTGGTTCTGTGTGCAAGTAAATTCAAACCCAGTGCTCTCTGAGGCTCTGTGAGCCCATGTCAGGGTTGCTGGTTCCTGCTCAATGAGGGACAGAGGGCACCCTACAGGCATATTTTTGTGTAAAGGCCAGTCTTGCTTGACTTTCACAATCAGACATGTCCTATGTTGCACTCCATTCCTCCTGCTGTAAGTCTGCAACACAAGGAGCGCAAGTAGTGACATGCGCCACAGCCATCTCATGCAGCGATTCACCTGCACATTCTGGCCTTTTTTGCGCCTGGAAGGCCGCATGATGCCCAGGTGCTCCAGTTCAGCCGCAGCCTGCAAAACAAGCAGCAGGAGCGAGTGCAAACCATGAGACGCACTCGATGCCTGGGTGCTCGGGCTCAACCGTGGCCTCTGCAAAGAAAGCATAGGGTTAAGGAGCAATCATGAGGCGCACTCAATGCCATGATGCCCTGGCTCAGCTGGAGCCTGAAAGGCCAGCGGTGGAAAGGCCATTTACAGCGCGAGGTGTGGGGGCATGGTGTTAGTGCATGGATGTAGGTGCATGGTGTGGGCCATCTACAGTGCATGGTGTAGGTGAGGGAGGATGTCTCGTTGCACATGCCAATCCACAAGGGGCAGCCACACGGATTGGTGCAGGAGGATCACAAGCTTTGACCAAGAAGAGCAGAGCGGATAGCCAGGAGGGCATAAATTGTCTGTCATAAAATTTGTTTATGTCAAGTGCAGCAGGCAGTGCCTTATTGGCAATATGCATGCACTGGGGCACACGAGCACCAGAAGCGGCCATCTTTCTTGTCAATGAGCGTTTGTGCACAGACAGCAGCCGTGTGTTGCAGTGCTGCTGTTAAGTAAGACGAGTCGCCAAATGGTCGCATTTGGTTCACTTTTGTGGCGATACTGAATGCCCTGCTGGAGGAGAGCACCCTACGTCGCCAAATGGTGACACAAGGAATGTTTGTAAACCACCCTGTGTCGCCAAGTTCTTACTAATCAATTCAAAAAAGTTGTTTGCAAAAGCGCAAAAACGCACTTTGGGGGCTCGTGGGCCCCCCAAAACCAAGGACAGTTAAAAAGCAGAACACCCTTGCCCCCTCCCCGCCCTTCCCCTCATCCTCCCATCTCCTAAAAGCGTCTGATAAGTCGCTGTGGCCACACACACACACACACACACACACACACACACACACACATCCACCAGAAGCAACTTGTGTCGCCAAATGGCAACACACCCCAAAACCTTTATCAAAGCACCGACTTGTTGTTCATAAAATGCTGTGCATGATAGTGTCTGTGTGATGATGGCATGCTCACCAGCGCGTGAGCGCTCCCGAATTTGCAAGCTTGTATTTCACAATGCCTTGTGCACCTCCTGGTGACGCAGGGCACACACACACACACACACTTACGCACACTACCACACACTCTCAGCCAGTAGGGGTCTCTACTCCTTTCATGCCTCAGACTTTGGAGACGGGCGGCTAGAGCTCAGCCTTTGCCCTGACCCTGTAATGTCAAGCCCACTCTACACCAAGGAAGCAGACAAGGACCACAAGCTGCAGGCCTGCACAGACACCTTTGTGACAGAGCCAGATTGCAGCGGTGCTCTGGGAGCGCTTGCAGCGATACATGCCAGATGGCCGCCAAGCATGGTGCGCAAGTTTGGCATGCCCTAGAGTGATGACTCAAATTTTGCAGGATCAGGTTTGTTACTGCAAAAGCTTGCGCAATCCAGCAGTGTGCCGGGATAACTGACGTCATGTAGGTAAGGCCTCTACTTGGCTGAAGCACGCAGCAAACCAGGGCAAGTGCCTCCAATTGGCTGAAGCAAGCCTGCAAGGCACCGCTTCAGATCCAGGTGCAGTTTTCATACCTGGCTGAAGCATGCAGCATAGCGGATGACACGCTCTTCAAGCCCAGCTTCATCTTCTTCAAGCTCATTTGAAGCCATGGCATTCCCATTTGCTACCTGCCACGTGCAGAGAAAAGGCAGTGGCATATGCAGCGGCAGCTGTGAGGGGGGTGACGAGCGCCCACAGAGGCAGTGGCTGGCGATGATAAGCCGCTATCAAGTCAGACTTATGACCTGGCTGGCAGTCAACTTCAATCTGTCTCTCACGAGACGGACAAAAACCACCCGCAGATGCAGCTCGATGCGCAGTGAAAAGTCAGCGCCCACACCAGCTCCGCAGGCCTTTTGGCGTGGCAGTGCAATCACCCGCAGTGCAAGCACCCGTTCGCAGTGCAAGCACCGGCAGTGGCAGTGTAAGCACCCGCAGTGCAAGCACCCGCAGTGGCAGTGCAAGCACCCGCAGTGGCATTGTAAGCACCCGCAGTGCAAGCACCGGCAGGGCAAGCACCCGCAGTGGCAGTGTAAGCACCCGCAGTGCAAGCACCGGCAGGGCAAGCACCGGCAGGGCAAGCACGGGCAGTGCAAGCACCTGCAGTGCAAAAGCACCCGCAGTGCTGGCAGCAATAAAGGAGTGAGCGTGCGCGCTCCGACGGGCCTTCACAGCCGCCTTTGACATGCAGTCAATGTGCCCTGCAATCACAGCAAGAATGAGCTTGGCAAACACTCCTCAGAACTTTGCAGTCACACTTGCATTGTGCGAGCCTGCATGCCTTCAACTGAGGGGCTGCAAGTGCAAAGGACTCAGCAGGCACTGGTGCATTGTTTCTACCACTTCGTTAGGGCTCCTTTTGTCTAGCGCCTGTTCACCTTCAACTGAGCGGCTGCAAGCACTAAGGGCTTGGCAGGCACCAACGCATTGTTTCTACCCCTTTATCTAGCAATCCTTTTGTCCAGCTTTCAACCCAAGTGCACGTGCCCGCATTGCATATGACCATGAAGAACTGCACCAATGCACCGGTATGCTGCCCGTTCATCAGGGCCTGCACGCGCGCACACATTCCACCCACAGAAGCGTAGACGCACTCAGACGCTTCACACACTCCACACAGACACTTAACACACACGCACACAAAAGCACACCCATTAAACTCGCAAATACACAGACCTTCCCCTGCTTGGCCCTCTTCGCTTGCTTCCCTGCATCTGCTTTGCCTTCCCGCTTCTTCCCTCGCCGCTTCCAGAGGCCGTCGCCCCCTCTCTCCTCCCCCTCCGCTCCTTCCTGCCCCTCGCCATCCTCCTCCAGCTGCCCCGTCCCCTCCTCGTCCTCGCTGCCACTGCCAGGGGCCCTGGGCTCTTGCATGGCCACCTGCACGCACAACACATGCAACAGACCATCGCTGCCACTGCACAGCACGTGCAACAAATCAATGCTGCCACTGCACAGCACGTGAAACCAATCAATGCTGCCACTGCCAGGGGCCCTAAGCTCTTGCTTGGCCACCTGCACGCACAACACGTGCCCAAACAAACCATGCTCGCACACAATGCTTTTGTGCATCTGGCCAGCAAGCATGTGTGTAATTGCAGGCGCGCGCTTGTATGCACGTGCTTGTTTATCTGTCCAGCAAGCATGTGTGTGTGCAGGTGCGCGCATGTATGTACGTGCTAGTTCATCCGGCCAGCAAGGACATGTTTCCTAGGAAGCATGTGTGTCCACATATGTGTCCACATGGTCCACACCATCTCTCCAACTTTTTACCACATATGTGTCCTCTCACACTTTTTACCACATATGTGTCCTCTCACACTTTTTACCACATATGTGTCCACATGGTGCACACCATCTCTCCAACTTTTTGGTCTCTATGCCCCCGTCTCTCTCTCTATCTCTCTCACACACACACACATTTTCACTTCAACATACATATATCATGACCTCACCCACGAAGCTGCGCCTCCCCAGGTGGGCCCAAACCTTTCCTTGGTCACTCGGCCTACCCTTCTGCTTGCAAATACCAGGAAGATTTTGTGAAGGTGCGAGGGGGGAAGGGGCCGAGTGAAGAGGGCTGGGACACCTGGCACAAGAGGCTCTTGAAGAGGGCTGAAAAGGCCTCAAAGAGGCTTCCTGCGCAACCTTGCTTACAAAATGCTCCACCCACTCTTCCAAATAACCCCAGCAAGGAAAGAGGGCGCCCCCACGCATTGCCCATCAGATGCACGCAAACATATACATATGGACGTGCGCGCCTGCACGGACACCCATGCTCACATACAGCACACTTACATATGACACAGACAAACACACCTGGCAGTAGTCCTCAAACCACTCCTTCACTGCATACGTCTCTTGGCCCAGCAACCTCTGGTACAGTATCTCAGTGTCTGTGGACAGAGGGTTGGCGCTGCAGTAGCAGGGGCAGCAGCATGCGCGAGGGTATTGAGGTAGCATGCACAAGCACGCAGCACATGCACTGCGGCACACATCAGCGCCGCCGAATCATCGGCAAAAGCGGCAGCGCGTACACAAGCACAGCACCAAGATCAGCAGATTTTGGAGGGCTTGCATGGAGAAGCGGCTGCACACTCCTGGAAATTACAAGGACCCACTCGTCCACACCACACCTGCTACGCACATGCTAGGCTCCTCTGCCAAGACATTCCTCACGTCAACCCCACCCCCACCCCCACCCCTGCTACACTATGCACTCACTCATCCACCACGTGCATGCCCATGTATCTGCTAGGGTGCGCCAGCGCGCTGTGGATGGCTGCACGGGGCTCGGCTACCAGGCCCAGCCGCTCCAGGGCTGCCACATCATCACAGATGAACACCGCAGAGCCTGTGGGCCGCGCGCGCAGGCAGGGGCGGCAGCCGAATGAAGCAAGCGCACGCACACGCATGCAAGCACACAATCACAGGTGAACACCGCAGAGCCTGTGGGCCGCGCGCACAGGCAGGGGCGGCAGCCTAATGAAGCAAGCGCACGCACACGCATGCAAGCACACAATCACAGGTGAACACCGCAGAGCCTGTGGGCCGCGCGCGCAGGCAGGGGCGGCAGCTGAATGAAGCAAGCGCACGCACACGCATGCAAGCACACAATCACAGGTGAACACCGCAGAGCTTGTGGGCCGCGCACGCAGGCAGAGGCGGCAGCCGAATGAAGCAAGTGCACGCACACGCATGCAAGCACACAATCACAGGTAGTGCAGTTACCAGATGAAGCAAGCGCGGTCACACGCAGGCAGGGGCAGCAGCAAGATGAAGGCAGCGCTCACACATGCTCACGCATATGTACACACTGCGCTCACACAAAAGGGCCCCTGTGCCTGTCAACGCGCCCTGCGCTGCGCCACTTCTCACATGCCCACCTGGCAGATCAAAGGGGTCCTCTGCCAGCAGTGTCTTCAGCGCTTTGCTGCACCAGGCAGCGAAGCGTGCTGCAGGTGTCCTGGGCTTCGCTGCAGCTGACGCAGGCACTCCAGCAGCATTTGCTCCAGCTGCTGCTGCTGCTGCAGCATTTTGGCCCTTGGGCGGTCGCTGCAGCGGTTGATCTGCCAGGGCCCAGGTGGCTGCCTGCAATGGGATGGAGCGCGCACAAACCAATGCCCATCCATATGAGTGTGTCTGTGTGCATTGTGTGTGTGTGTGAGCGTCGCAGCAGGGCACATCAGCATGGTCTAGCTCAAGAGAGGTGCAGGGAGCAAGCGCGCCGCACAGCGCTCCCCCTCCCCACCCACAGCAGGACCAAAAGGTCGCGGCGCCCCCACACTCACCCGCAACTCCGCGGCTCGCGCTTTCTTGCTGGGCTGCGGAGGCCTCCTGGCCAACATCTGCGCCGCCTTGCTGCTGCTGCCGCTGCCGCCACCACCTCCAGCGGCCTGCCCCTTGTGCTGTTCCTGCTCCTGCTGCTGTCCCTGATCCTGATCCTGCTGCTGCTGCTGCT
>LKMJ01001242.1_pt1 | contig 22142 bp, 20 predicted proteins | sample 643391 | NCBI WGS metagenome assembly LKMJ01 (sample SAMN04112250, study PRJNA286221) | soda lake metagenome | biome: soda lake; feature: Kulunda Steppe; material: water; isolation source: sample PL-Br10 brine of Picturesque Lake | place: Russia: Kulunda steppe | collected 2010-07
GCCCGCGCCAGAGCCCGCGCCTGCGCCAGAGCCCGCGCCTGCGCCAGAGCCCGCGCCAGAGCCCGCGCCCGCGCCCGCGCCTGAGTCTGCGCCTGCGCCAGAGCCCGCGCCAGAGCCCGCGCCTGCGCCAGAGCCCGCGCCAGAGCCCGCCGATCAAAGAGCCCCTGAGGAGGCTGGTGCCGCCACGGATGACGACCCGTTGCAGGTGGTCGCCAACCACTGGGAGGCGGTGCTCGAGTTGCTGAAGCAGTCCTCCCGCCGCCATCACGCCATCTTCGAGCCCGCGGTGCCGATCGCGGTCTCGAGGGGCATCCTCACCCTGCGCTACGCCCCGCGTTACGCCGCCTTCCATGCGAAGCAGGCACGCGGCGGGGAGCTCGGCGGGGCGCTCACAGCGGCTCTGGAACGCGCCTGTGGCCTACGGTTGCGTATCGATGTCGAGGTGGAGGGTGAGCCCTCGGATCGGCGCCCGATGCCACCGTCGGTGACCCCCGATGACGCCCGCACACCGGTGTTGGACGTGCCGGCGTCTGCCCCCGCCGGTAGCCGGGAGGGATCGTCGGAGGCAGACGAGGGGCTCGAGGTACGTGAGGCGGAGCAACAGCAGAGGGCCCCCGTGGAGGACGTCGATGCACTCCTCCAACGTGAGCTCGGCGCGGAACTCCTCGACGAACACCCGGCACCTGAGGCGAGCGACTGAGCGGAGAGCACGGTCGCCGTCGGTACGCTCACCCGGACGGTCCCGGCACACGAAGGTTCGGGATGCCGCTGGCCCGATCTGATCACGTACGGTCGCAGCGGACGTGAAGGAGCGGTGCACAGGTGTACGAGGGCGCGGTCCAGGACCTGATCGACGAGCTGGGTCGGCTCCCCGGCGTCGGGCCGAAGAGCGCACAGCGCATCGCCTTCCACCTCCTGCAGGTAGATGGTGGTGACGCGCAGCGACTGGCTGATGCCATCACCCGGGTGAAGGCGACCATCCGGTTCTGCGCACGGTGCTGGAACGTCAGCGAGGCGGAGGAGTGTCGTATCTGCCAGGATCCCCGCCGGGATCCTGCGGTGGTCTGCGTCGTCGAGGAACCCCGCGATGTGCTCGCCATCGAGCGCACGCGTGAGTACCGGGGCCGCTACCACGTGCTCGGTGGCGCGATCTCACCGATCGACGGCATCGGCCCGGATGAACTCCACGTGAAGGAGTTGCTGGCCAGGCTCGGCACCGAGCCCGTCGATGAACTCATCCTGGCCATGAACCCCAACGTGGAGGGGGAGGCAACGGCCTCCTACCTCTCCCGGTTGCTCTCCGTGCATGAGGTGCGGGTCACACGCCTTGCCAGTGGGCTGCCCGTCGGTGGCGATCTGGACTACGCCGACGAGGTGACCCTGGGGCGTGCCTTCGTCGGGCGACGCGAACTCGGCGCCTGAGGACAGGCGTTGTTGCTCCAACACGGATCAGAGTGCGTTCGAGCCAAGCGCGATCGCTGCTGCGGTGAGCACCGCGCCGAGCAGGCTGAACACCAGCAGCTTGGTCTGATCGTCGACCCGCTCGGCGACGTGGGCGGTGATCCGATCGCCGAGGGATGAGAACTGCAGCGTCATGACCTCCGCGAGATGGTCTATGCGGTCGTTGGTGCGACTGATCTCGCCCGCAAGCCCATCGACGCGGCGGTGGAGTCCGTCGACGTCATTGCGGAGTCCGGTCACGTCGCTGCGGAGTTCGTCGACGCGGCGGTGGAGTCCGTCGACGTCATTGCGGAGTCCGTTCACGTCGCTGTGGAGTCCGTCGACGTCATTGCGGAGTCCGGTCACGTCGCTGCGGAGTTCGTCCACATCGCTGCGCAGCGCCAGCAGATCCTCCTGGCGCGCGAGCCCGTCCCAGGGGACCGGGGGGAGATGCGCCATCAGCGTCGCTGCCTCATCCGGCCCGAGCAACCGCTCGAGCTTCGCCGCGAGTTCGTGCCGCTCGCGTTCTGTTGCGCTCATCCTGCCACCTCGCTGTGATCGTCGCCACTGATGCGCTGTGCGTGCGAGCAGCCTGCAGGGCCGAGCGCGGGATCGGCCGACGGGTGTGACCCAGCCTGTGGATAGCTCGCCACGGGACGCGCAGGGACCTCCTTCGGTCAGCGTCCCGGGTCCTTCGGCGGCAGGACCTGACCGAGGTCCCGCGGTCAGAGCCCTACCCTCACCGACTGGTGGGCGAGCGGCCACCTCGATGTCCCCGCTCGGACACGCATGACCGGAGCCAGCGTGGCGATCGTGGTGCAGAAGTACGGCGGCACCTCCGTCGGTGACGTCGATCGGATGAAGCGGGTCGCCGACCGCATCTTCAGGACCCATCGGGACGGCAATCAGGTCGTGGTCGTGGTCTCGGCCATGGGGAAGACGACCGACGACCTGGTGACGATGGCCGCGCGGATCAGCGAACGGCCACCGGAGCGCGAACTCGACATCCTGCTGACCTCGGGTGAGCGCATCTCCATGTCCTTGTTGGCGATGGCGCTCCACGATCGTGGGGTGCCGGCGAAGTCCTTCACCGGCTCGCAGGCCGGCATCATCACCGACGCGGTCCACGGGAAGGCGCGTATCGTCGACATCACCCCGGGGCGTGTGCAACAGGCACTGGACGGGGGCAACGTGGTCATCGTTGCCGGCTTCCAGGGGGTCAGCCAGGACACCAAGGACATCACCACCCTGGGACGCGGCGGGTCCGACACCACAGCGGTGGCCCTGGCTGCGTCCCTCGGGGCGGACGTGTGCGAGATCTACACCGACGTCGATGGCGTGTTCACCGCCGACCCGCGTATCGTCCCCGGCGCGCACAAGCTCGACCGGATCTCCTACGAGGAGATGCTCGAGATGGCGGCGCAGGGCGCAGGGGTGCTGCAGGTCCGTAGCGTCGAGTTCGGACGCAACCACGGCGTACGCATCCACGTGCGCTCGTCGTTCAGCTACACCGCCGGCACCTGGGTCGGCCCGAAGGAGGAAACGGTGGAGGACGCGATCATCTCCGGAGTCGCCCACGACACCTCGGAGGCCAAGCTGACGATCCAGCAGGTCCCCGACCGTCCCGGCGTCGCTGCCCGGCTCTTCTCCGCCCTTGCGGAGGCGCACATCAACATCGACATGATCGTCCAGAACATCTCCGCGGACGGTCGCACGGACATCTCCTTCACCCTGCCCCGCGGGGAGACGCTGCAGGCGCGTGGGGTGCTCGAGCCCCTGGCCGACGAGGTCGGTGCCGCCGGGGTGCGGGTCGATGAGGACATCGCGAAGGTGTCCCTGGTCGGTGCTGGCATGAAGACCCACCCCGGCGTCGCCGCCACGATGTTCGGGTCGCTGTCCGCAGCCGGTGTCAACATCGAGATGATCTCCACCTCGACCATCCGGGTGTCGGTCGTGGTGTCGCGCGACGACGTGGAGACCGCCGTCCAGGCGGTCCACGCAGCGTTCGGGCTGGGCGATGACGCCATGCTCGCTGAGGAGGATTGAGATGGGTGCGAGGGTTGCGATCGTTGGGGCCACGGGTGCTGTGGGTGAGGAGATGCGCCGTCAGCTGGTACGGCGTGACTTCCCCCTGGACGGTGACCCCGTACTGCTGGCCTCGGAGCGCTCAGCCGGCAAGCGGCTGCCCTTCGGCTCCGGCGAGGTTGAGGTGCAGGCGATCACGCCAGACGCCTTCGACGGTGTGGACATCGCCCTGTTCTCCGCCGGGGGTGCGCGTTCCACGCAGTGGGCTCCCGTTGCCGCGGATCGGGGTGCGGTGGTCATCGACAACTCGAGCGCCTTCCGCCAGGACGACGACGTGCCGCTGGTGGTCTCCGAGGTGAACCCGGAGGCGCTCAGCCAACGGCCGCGGGGCATCATCGCCAACCCGAACTGCACGACGATGGTGCTGATGGTGGCGGCCAAGCCGCTGCATGCGGCCTTCGGCCTCACCGAGATGGTCGCCACCAGTTACCAGGCGGCCGGCGGTGCCGGTCGCACGGGCATCGAGGAGTTGCTGGCCCAGAGCCGGGCGATGCTGGAGCGTGCTGATGACCTGGTGACCGCTGGTGGCGAGGTCGAGGCCGGGTTCGATCCACAGACCTTCTCCAAGGCGATCGCCTTCAACGTGCTCGCGCACTGCGGATCCTTCACCGACGCGCGCTACACCGATGAGGAGTGGAAGCTCGTCCGGGAGTCCCGCAAGATCCTGAACCTGCCGGCGCTCAGGGTCTCACCCACCTGCGTCCGCGTCCCCGTGGTCGTGGGGCACGCCATCGCAGCCCGGATGTCCTTCACCGAGCCAGTGGCCCGTGATGAGGCGATGGCTGCCCTGCGCGCGGCGCCCGGCCTGTTCGTGGAGGACGGCACCGGCCAGGAGGGTGAACCCCTGGCCTATCCGACCCCGTTGGCCTCCGCCGGTCGCGACGACGTGCTGGTCGGCCGGGTCCGTGAGGATCTGGCTGACGCCCATAGTCTGAACCTGTGGGTGGTCGGTGACAACCTGCTCAAGGGTGCGGCGCTCAACACCGTGCAGCTGGCGGAACTGGTCGCTGCCGGCGCCTGAAGCGCAGGATCTCGCGCGCCTCGACCTGCGCCCTGCGCCACTGGGCGCTAGTGTTTGGTCGCGTGACTCGACCGACAGGCCACGATGTCACGGCTGATCGCCTTCCTGCGTGAGAACGTCCATCCCGTGGTCTTTCCGGTCTCCGCGGGGCTCACGGTCGGGTTCGCGGTCTTCGCCGGGGTGTTCACCGAGACGGCCAGCAACCTCTTCACACCCCTGCAGACCTTCGTCACCTTGCGCTTCGGCTGGCTGCTGATCGGTGGTGTCGCCAGCCTGTTGGCCTTCAGCATCTACCTGGCCCTTGGTCCCTACGCCAAGATCAAGCTCGGCCCGGATGACAGTGAGCCGGACTACTCCACCCTGTCCTGGTTCGCGATGCTGTTCAGCGCCGGGATGGGGATCGGGCTCCTGTACTACGGCGTGGCCGAGCCCATCACCCACTACCTCGAGCCGCCCCGGGGAGTCCCACCGCAGACACAGGATGCTGCGCAGCAGGCCATGAACATCACCTTCCACCACTATGGGTTCAGTCCGTGGGCGGTGTACGCGGTCCTGGGTCTGGGGCTGGCCTACTTCGGCTTCCGCCGCGACCTCCCCCTGACGATGCGGTCGCTCTTCCAGCCGTTGCTCGGCGACCGGATCAACGGTGGGATCGGCCACGCGATCGACGTGCTGGCGGTGCTTGGCACGGTCTTCGGGGTCGCTACCTCCCTCGGTTTCGGGGTGATGCAGATCAACGCCGGGATGGGCACGGTGTTCGGCTGGGACATCTCCACCCGCAACCAGATGATCCTGATCGTGGTCATCACCCTCGCTGCCACCGCATCCGTGGCGGCGGGCCTGGACAGCGGCATCCAGCGCATCTCGCAGCTCAACATCAACCTCGCGGCGCTGTTGCTCGCCTTCGTGTTCATCGCCGGGCCCACCACCCTTCTGCTCTCCGCCTACGTGGAGAACGTGGGGCACTACGTCCAGACCATGATCGACACCTTGCTGTGGTCGGGTACCTATGAGGGCGCACAGTGGCTGTCGAACTGGACGCTGTTCTACTGGGCGTGGTGGATCTCCTGGTCCCCCTTCGTGGGGATGTTCATCGCGCGGATCTCACGGGGACGCACGATCAGGGAGTTCGTGCTGGGCGTGCTGCTGGTGCCCACGATGGTCTCCTTCCTGTGGTTCACGGTGTTCGGCAACACCGCGATCGCGCTCGAGCGTGCCGGTGCAGGGATCGGGGTGCTGGTGCAGGAAGACTTCTCAACCGCGCTCTTCGCCCTGCTCGAGCAGTTCCCGCTGGCGACCGTGACCTCGGTGATCACCACTGTGGTCGTCGGCCTGTTCTTCGTGACCTCGTCCGACTCCGGCTCCTTCGTGGTCGACATGCTGACCTCGGGAGGGAGCACGAACACACCGGTACAGACCCGGGTGTTCTGGGCGGTCGCGGAGGGCCTGGTGGCTGCCGCGCTGCTGCTCTCCGGGGGACTGGCCGCCCTGCAGGCGGCCGCTATCTCCACAGGGCTGCCCTTCCTGGTGGTGCTGCTCGTCGCGGCCTGGTCGTTGCTCAAGGGCCTGCAGCAGGAGCGGCCGCGGCCACTGCCAACGGAGGGCCCTCGACTGCCACCCGCGTCCCTGCCGGATGCGACCCGCCGCGAGCAACTGTTGCGCGCGCGTGACCTGGAGTTGCGTGAACGTGAGCTGGAGCTGCGTGAGCGTCGCCTCGCGCTCGCGGCACAGCAGATCGATCCACAGCTCGACAACGGGGCGGCGGAGCTGGAACAGCCCGCCGCTCCGGAGGCGGTGGTGCACGCACAGCAGCGGCTTCTTGCGGCGCAGCAGGCGCTCTTCGACGCCCGCGCGGCCCTCACCGCCGATGCACGCGATACGGCCGCCGATGCCCGTGACCTGGCACGGGTCGAGGCGTCACGCCGGCCTTCGGCTGGGGACGACGAGCAGGATGAGGCCGCCCCTGCGGACGATGATCGGGATGCGCGTGGGTGAGCGGCCCTCACGCGGGATCCGGTGGATCGGCCTGGTCGTGGTCGCCGCCGCGCTGCTCGTCACGGCCTGCGCGGGCCCCGCGGATGACCGGGTTCGGATCGGTCTGCTGCCCTGGGCCGAGGTCACGGCCACCGCGCAGTTGTGGTCCTTCCTGCTGGAGGCGGAGGGGGTGGCGACCGAACTCGTACGGATCGACACGACCTCGCCGGGCGGGATCGTGCGGACCGGCGAGGTGAACGTCGTCGACGGCATGTACGCGTCGCTGTCGGACGGTGACATCGATGTGTGGACCGGAGCGTGGTTACCGGAGAGTCACGGACCGCAGCTGGCTGCGCACGACGACATCGAGATCCTGGGCACCTGGTACGAGGATGCCCGACTCACCTGGGCGGTCCCTGTGGGCAGCGAGCTCACCTCGATCGGTGACCTCGAGGGCCGGGCCGCGGAGCTGGGCGGTGAGATCGTCGGGGTCGAGCCCGGCAGCGGTCACGTGCGGGTCTCCCGTGCGGACGTGCTGCCTGCCTACGACCTCGAGGATGAGTACACCCTCTCGACCGGATCGAGCAGTTCGATGCTTGCGGCGCTCGATCGGGCGGTCGCGCTTGACCAGCCGATCGTGGTCACCCTGTGGGAGCCGCACCCCGCCTACGGGCGGTACGAGCTACGGAATCTGGACGATCCGCGTGGTGCCCTCGGTGCACCCGAACGCATCGATGTCCTCGCCAGCCCGGGTTTCGGTGAGCGACACCCGGACGTCGCACGCTGGCTGGAGGCGTTCGAGCTCGATGAGGACGCCTTGAGCTCCCTCCAACTGCGTCTGGAAGCATCCGCAGACGGTGACGAACGGCAAGCTGTGGCGGACTGGGTCGCCGAGCACCGCGAGGAGGTCGATGGGTGGCTCGGGCGGTGAGCCCTGTCGTTGCGCGCCGCATGGGCCGCTCACGGTCGTGACGGGTCCAGTTCCGCGCAGGCGCAGGGGGTACTGCCGCACTTCGGGCAGCCGTCGCCGTAGCGGCGTGCGACCTCCGCGTCGAGGTCCACGTCGCACAGATCGGCGAGGCTGACCAACCATGCCAGGACGTCGGTGAACTCCTCGACCTGCTCCGCATGGCCCTCACGCCGGATCGCCCGGGAGAGCTCACCGACCTCTTCGATGAACCACCCGAAGGTCGCGTCCGTTCCCCGGGAGCGGTCCTGGGTGCCGTAGGTCGCGGCGACACGCCGCTGGAGTTCGCGGATCTCCACGGTGGAACCCTCTCCCCATCCGGCCGATGCCGGCCGACGCCGACCGACGCTGACAGCGGCGGACGCGCGGCCACAGGGCCGCGCGTCCGTGTCACGCTGCTGGTCGGGATGGCCGGATTCGAACCGGCGACCTCCTCGTCCCGAACGAGGCGCGCTAACCAAGCTGCGCTACATCCCGGCGGGCGTGCGCCCTGACGGGCGGCGGGAAGCGTACACACCGGGCTGCGGCGCTGCGAACCATCGGCGTGGGGGAGTGCGCACGCTCAGCCCGTCACCTCGAGCAGCGTGGCCTCGGGACGGCAGGCGAAGCGGAAGGGTGCGTACCGGCTGTGCCCGAGCCCTGCGGAGACGTGCAGGGGGCGCCCCCGGTGGTCGGACAGGCCACGGGCCTGATCGAGGGGAAGGTCGCAGTTGGCCACCAGTGCCCCGACACCGGGGAGCCGGACCTGTCCCCCATGGGTGTGTCCAGCCAGCAGCAGGTCATGTCCGGCGTCCACCAGGACGTCCAGTGCTCCGAGGTAGGGGGCATGGACCAGCCCGAGGAACAGGTCAGCGTCATCCCGCAGCGCCGGGGTGACCCCCGCCGGATGGGGGAGGTTGGTCGGGTCGAGGTGCGGATCGTCGAAGCCGCCCGCGGTGACGGATCCACCGGCGGTCTCCACCCGCACAACCTCGCCGCGCAGCGTGCGGTACCCGACCTGTGCGAGGCGCTCGATGAGGCGGTCGGTGTCCAGGGGGATGCCAGGGGTGCGGCGATCCGGCGCGGTGAGGTAGCTCCACGGCGCTTTCAGCACCGGACCGAACAGGTCGTTGCTGCCCAGTACCGCCAGACCGGGTCGGCCCCGCGTGGTCAACGGCGCGAGCGCGGCAGCCGCGAGGTCCTCTGCCTCCGGGCCACCCAGCAGATCCCCCGTCGCGACCACCAGGTCATGGTCGAGTTCCGCGAGTTCGTGCAGGAAGGTGATGCGGTGGTCCTGCCCGGGGATCAGGTGGAGGTCGGTCACGTGCAGGATCCGCAACGGGCTCCTCTGCCCGCGCAGCACACCCTCGATCCGGAGGCGGGAGAGGCGGTACCAGCGCCGCTCGATCATTGTCCCGTATGCCACGCAGCCGGCACCGGCCAGCGTCAGCGCGGCCCCGGCGCGCAGCGTGGTCTGCCTCATGCGCCGTCGCCGGTGCCGCTGCCGACAGCGTCACCCTCTGCGGAACCGCCGTCCGCCGGCTCCTCGGGCTCCTCCGGTTCTTCCGGTTCTTCCGGTTCTTCCGGTTCCTCCGGTTCCTCGGGCTCCGGTGGGGCCACCCCGATCAGCAGCACGATCCGGTGGCTGTCATCACCCGGGTCGACCGGGGTGCCGACGCCTGGTTCGACCCCGATGACCACGCCGATATCGGACTCGTCCTCGACGGGTACCTCCCGTGAGAACAGGTTCCGGTAACCGACCGCGAACAGCGCATCCGACGCCTCCTCCAGGGACAGCCCGAGGACGTCCGGGATGCCGGGCGGTGGGGCGGTGCCGTCAGAGATCTCCAGTGTGAGGATCGAGCCGAGCGCTGCCGATGAGCCCTCAGTCGGCCGCTGCCCGACGAAGGTTCCCTCTGGCCGGTAGTCCTCCACCTCGGTGGCGCTGAAGCGGAAGCCGGCGGTCAGCGCGATGTCCTCGGCTTCCTCGAGAGAGGTGGCCTGGAGCAGGTCGGGCACGGGGGCCGTCGGCAACGGGCCGGGGTCGGGGAAGCCCTCCGGCTCGAAGCGTTCCACGGCCGAGGACATGTAGTCCGTCCACATCGGCGCCGGGATGGTTCCGCCGAAGACCTGGCTGTAGCTGCGGCCGGCGATCGTCACGCCGCGGAGCAGTTGTGGCTGGGTGCGGATGCACTCGCGGGGGTTGTCATCGCGGACCCGGTTCTCCCCACAGGCCGCCAGCGCCTGCTCCTCGGTGTCGAAGACGCGGTCGTTGTTGGGGTAGCCGATCCAGGCTGCGGTGGACAGTTGGCGGATGAAACCGACGAACCAGGCATCGCGGTTCTCGTTGGTGGAACCGGTCTTGCCGCGCGTGGGCCACTGCCCCAGGTTGGCGCCAGGAGCGGTGCCGCCGTCCTCGACCGGGCCCTTCAACAGATCCACAGCGCGGTCGGCCAGGTCCTGCTCGATGACCTGATCGCACGCACCGTTGTGCTCCCAGATCAGCCGCCCATCGGGCCCTTCGATGCGTTCGATGGGGTAGGGGGGGCAGTACGACCCGCGGTTGGCGAGGGTGGCGTATCCCGAGGCCATCGCCAGAGGAGAGACGTCGGTGGCGCCGAGCGCGAGGGGACACTGCAGGTCGCGCTCCGGCACCGCATACCCGCTGAGCCGTTCGAACATCTCCCCGACCCGCTGCGGACCGATGTCGCCGATCAGCAGCGCGTGGTAGACGTTGCTGGATCGCGCCATGGCGCTGTACATGTCGAGGATGTCATCGCCCCCGGTGTTGCGGGGTTCCCACAGCCCGCTCGCGTTGCTGCCGTCGGGGCACCCATCGATCGGCTGCGGCCCGCGGGCGTCGAGGGTGGTTCCGGCGGAGATGCCGTCCTCCAGCGCGGCCGTGGTCACGAAGGGCTTGAAGGCAGAACCGGGCTGGCGGCCGGACGACCCCATCCCGGTGACCGCGGCGTTGACCTTGGTGCGATCACACAGCAACTCACCGGTGTCGAGCTGGTCGGCCCACCGGCCGTCCTCGATGCAACTGCCGAAGGTGTACGGCCCGAGCGCCATGGTGCGGATCGCGCCGGTCCCCGGCTCGATGGACACGATCGAACCCATCGGGGCCCTGGCGATCTCCTCGGGTCCAGCATCCTCGGTCAACAGGGCCCGCCGTAGGGACGCCTCAGCCTCGGCCTGCAGCTCGAGGTCGAGGGTGGTGTGGATCCGCAAGCCCGACTGGAACACGAAGCGGCGCCGCTCCTCGCGGGTCGCCCCCATCGTCTCGAGTGCATCGAGCTGGGTGCCGAGCGCCCCCGCGATGTCCTCGCGGACCAGCAGCTGCGAGATCCAGTCGCTCCAGTAGGGGTTCGAGGGTGCGGGCGGTTCCGAGATCTCGATCTCGAGCGGCTGATCGATCGCCGCCTGGGCCTGCGCCGGTGTGACGAAGCCGTGCTGGGCCATCTGCCGCAGCACGATGTTGCGGCGCGCTTCGGCGTTCTCCGGGGAGTTGATGGGGTTGTTGGCCTCGGGCGCGCGCAGCAGACCCGCGAGCATCGCTGACTCGCCGAGGGTCAGCTCAGCGATGTCCTTGGAGAAATAGCGGTCGGCAGCGGTGCCCAGCCCGTACACCCCCACGCCGAAGTAGCTGCGGTTCAGGTAGCGCTCGAGGATCTCCTCCTTGGAGAGCTCATCCTCGAGCTGGATGGCGTAGATCGCCTCCTCGAGCTTGCGGGCCAGGGTCTGCTCGGGGCTGAGGAAGGTCATCTTCACGTACTGCTGGGTGATGGTCGATGCACCCGACTCGATACCCCCGGCCCGGAAGTTGGTCAGCGCGGCACGTGCGATCGCGGCGTGGTTGACGCCCTGGTGCTCGAAGAACGAGGCGTCCTCGGTGGCGAGCACGGCATCGATGGCGACCTGTGGGATGTCATCGAGTTCGACGGGGACCCGGTTCTCCTCGAAGGTCAGCTCCGCGAGCTCCGTGCCGTCCGCGGCGTAGACGTAGGAGTTCTGGGGTGGGGTGTCCGCCTCCCCGAGCGGGGGTACATCCAGCACGTCGGAGCGGATGGTGGCCAGCAGCTGGTCGATGGCCAGGGCACCGGGGAGGAACATCGTCCCGATCAGCACCCCGGTTGCCACGGTGATCACCACGATCAGCACGAGCCGAGCTGCGATCGCCCCGACACGTCCGGCGACCCGCAGGCCGAGTTGGGTCGAGCTGTGCTGGTTCACCGTGGACCTCTGCGGCTGCGGGCGGGACGCGTCGCGTCGTGGGACGTCACCGCAGCGTGCGTGGTTCCACGGACACAGCGACCGCCGACCGGGTGAGGCAGGGTATCGAGCGGCGCCTGTGGAGCTCGCAGGAGCTCAGAGATAGCCGCGGGTGCCGGGACGGGACGGCCGTGCCTGCGGCTCCGGCGGTTCGACCTGGCGCTGCACATCGCTGGGCGCGTCCTGGAAGGTGCGCCCGCCGAAGCGGTCACGGATCTCATGATCGAGGCGGGCCGCGGTGGTGGCCACGGCAACCACCGCCGTCTGCAGTTCAGGCAGATCCAACGTCCCTCCGAGCAGGGTGTGGCGCAACCAGACCGCCTGGTGCTCGGGCTCGTAGCTGAAGGCCCCGAAGCCCAGGGTGTGGTTGGTCGTCAGGAGGAAGCGCCCCAGGTCGGCAGTGAAGGGCACATCCAGGTTGGTGACGGAGAACACGCCGACCTGTGGACCCACGGGGCTGCCGGCCACGGTCACGAACACCCGCGCGTGCTCGTGGGTGAAGGTGATGTTGCCGAAGGCGTCCACCTCGTGGCCACCGAGGCTCGCGCGCAGGAGTCCGCTGACGTGTTCGCGCAGATCCTCAGGATCGAGGAACACCCCGGTGCGCCGGGGCGGGCGCGGGCCGATGTGGGCGTGTCCGAGCTCCGACATCACGCCGCTCGGCGGGTGGTCGCCGGGATCCTGATCGCCGTGTGCGTCCTCGCGTGCGTCCTCGTGTCCGTCCTCCTCGTCCTGGGCGGTGCGCTCCGGCTCCTCGGTCATCGCGTCCTCCCCGTCAGTAGCGTGCCGGCGATCTGCTGGAGACCCTCGAGGTCGTGGACATCGCCGCCGAGCAACGGCACCTCCACCAGCGCCGGGACATCGACGCCGAACAGCCCGGCAGCCACGTCACGCCGCTGACGGGCGGCGAGGTTGCGGACGTCACCGAGCAACTGCAGGGCACCGGCGAGCGCGAGTTCATCGTGTGCGCCGGGCGTGGGATCACCAGGAGCATCCGGATCGACGCCAACCGCCTCCTGCAGGCCACGGATCGCGCGGGTCAGGCCCGGGTCAGAGGGGTCGCGCGGCACCTCCGGCCGGATGCGGTTGACCACCACCCCTGCCGCGTGCAGGCCCTCCTGTTCGAGGCGTTCGAGGAAGAAGCGCGCTTCGCGCAGCGGCGGCGGCTCCGCGGAGGTGACGACCACGAAGCGCGATGCCGGGTCGCGCAGGAGGACCAGGACCTCCTCGGCCCGCTGCTTGAAGCCGTCGTACATCCCCTCGAAGTCGCGGAAGAAGTCCGCGAGGTCCTGCAGCAGTTCCATCCCCGTGACCCGCCCGGCCACACGCATGAACGCGGTCGCGCCGGCTCCGACGACCTTGCCGAGACCCCGCCCGGCGGCGACGCCGGGTTTGAGCAGCAGCTTGAGCAGGCGACCTTCGAGGAAGGAGGTCATGCGCCTCGGGGCATCGAGGAAGTCCAGGGCGGAGCGCGTCGGAGGTGTATCGATCACCAGCAGGTCGAACTCGCCCTCCTCGTGGAGTTCATGGAGGCGTTCCATCGCCATGTACTCCTGCGTGCCGGACAGGGTTGACGACAGCTGTCGGTAGATGCGGTTCGAGGTGATCGCCGCGGCTTCCTCCGGGCTGCTGGCGTGACGATCGATGAGGCGGTCGAAGGTCGTCTGCATGTCGAGCATCATCGCCCACAGGGCGCCACCTTCCGCGACCTGGCCGGTGGGCAACGGGACCTCGGTGGGTTCATCCCCGAGGCCCTCGAGCCCCATGGCCTGGGCGAGGCGGCGCGCAGGATCGATGGTGAGCACCAGGGTTCTACGGCCCTGCTGCGCGGCGGCGAGGCCGAGCGCAGCAGCGGTGGTGGTCTTGCCGACACCACCGGCACCGGTGGTGACCAGGATGTGCGCATCGTTGATCGCGTCCGCGAGGGACGTGCCGCGATCCCGGCGGTCCACGCTAGCCATGGGCGGCCCCGGCGACGGCTGCGTAGCCGGCGGCATCGAGGTGGGCAGCGGCACGTGGTCCGTCCTCGCCGACCTGTAGCGCGAGGGCGTCGGCGAGGATCTCGAGGTCCTCGACACCGAAGGTGCTGCCGGCGAGCAGCGGCAGGCCCAGGACCTGTGCCGACCCACGGGTCAGTTCCTCACGAAGCCCCGACTGATGTCGTTGGCGCGCCACGTGCGCAGCAGCGAGCTCGACGGTGAGTTGCGCCGTGCGTCCCGACATCCGCGCACCGTGGGCTTCGGTGCGCTCGCGCAGGGCGTCGGTGCCGAGTCGTTCGAGCCGCTGGAGCGCGGGAGCGTCGAGCCGTGGCAGGGTGATCTGGTTGGCCAGGACGGGGCCGGTCGCGATGCCGGCGGTGGTCAGCGCGGCGATCGCCTCCGTGGTCTCGCGCACCGGCATCTCCTCGAGCAGGGTGACGATGACCGCCTGGACCCGGCGCGGGTCGGTGAGCATGTCCTTGATCTGTCCCGCCTGTCGCCGGATCGGACCGACCCGGACGATGTCGGTGACCGCTTCGGGTGCCTGCAGGAACGGGATGATCCGTCCCGTGGGTGGTGCATCGAGCACGATCAGGTCGTAGGCCCTGCGGCCGTCCGGCCGGCGGCGCGCCTCGATCTCGTAGAGCTTGCCCACCAGGAGCAGGTCCCGCAGCCCCGGTGCCGCGGTGGTCACGAAGTCGAGAGCGTTGGAACGCTCCATCATCCACTGGATGCGTTTCAACCCGTAGAAGAGCTCGAGGTACTCGTAGACCGACTCCGCAGGATCGATCGCAGCGCCCCACAGGCCGGGGCGGAACTCACGTTCCGCGTAGTCCCAGGGTTGGGTTCCGAACACCCGGCTGAAGCCTTGCCGGCCCTCGACCTCGACCAGGAGTGTGCGACGGCCGGAGGCCACGCCAGCCAGGGCCAACGCGGCAGCCGCAGTGGTCTTGCCGACCCCGCCTTTGCCCGTCACGATGGAGACATGGGGACCGAGCAGCGCGTCGTACCCGTCGAGCGCTGGGACGATGCTCATCGGGTGCGGATCCTCGGCGAGGTGGCGGGTGCGCGACGGGTGGCGAGTGCTGGCCCGGCGTGCCGGACGTGCGGCAGAGGGGCCGGGCCTCCCCGAGCCTAACGGGGGCGGGGATGAGCTTCGATGCTGGACCCGTCGGGTCCTGCCCACGCGTCGGTGTGGGCGACCATGTCGCCGGTCCGCACGGCTACCATCCGCTCCATGAGCAGCTCTCTCACGGACCTCCGCCGTCCTCTCGCGCTCGCCGCACTCGCCGCGTTGCTCGCGGTGGTGCTCGTGGCCGTGTTCTCCACGGGTGTGGCGACGGCCGAGGAGGACGGGGGCTCTTCGGGCGCGACATCGGTGGAGATCCTGCCCCTGCGTGGGGGGTTCATCGATCCACCTGTGGTCGCGCAGATGCGCGATGTCCTCGAGGTCGCGGCAGAGGAGGGTTCCGACCTGGTGATCCTGCAGTACAGCTCCGGTGGTGGCGTCTCGGTCGATATGGATGAGCTCCTGCGGGAGATCGAAGCCTCCGAGGTCCCCGTTGCCACGCTGATCGGCCCCCTCGGGACCTCCGCGGAGGCCGTCGGGGCGGCAGGGCTGCTGTGGCTGGCCTCGGACATCCGGGCGATCTCCGCGGATGCGACGGTGGGGCCACTGGACCCCGTGGACCTCGCCGACATCGCTGGCGACTACCCGGTTGCCACCCGGACCGCGGCCTTCCTCACCGCAGCCGGGGTCGACCCGGCCCTCGCGGACACGCTCCTCACCGAGGCGGTGCCAGCCGACGTGCTGGCTGAGGCGGGGGCGGTGACCGTCACGGCCCAGGGACTCGAGCCACTGCTGGTGGAACTCGACGGTGTCACCGTCGATGGCACGGCGCTCAGTATCCAGCCCGATCAGGTCGAGGTGCGGTTCCACTCCCTGGGCCTGGTGCGCAGGCTGCTCCACGCGGCGACCACCGCCCCCTTCATCTACCTGTTGTTGGTGACGGGCATCGGGATGCTGCTGTTCGAGGTGTTCCAGCCCGGGTTCGGCGTCGCCGGCCTCGCAGGCGTGATCACCGCGGCGATCGGGGTGTTCGGTCTGGTGGTGCTGCCGGTGACCTGGTGGGGGGTGGCACTGGTCATCCTCGGGTTGTTGCTGTACGCCATCGACACCGCCATCGCCGGGTTCGGTCCCGTCACGCTCGTGGCCACGCTGGCCTTCGCCACGGGCTCCGCGAACCTCTACGCAGCCGAGGCGCTCGCCCTCGACTGGTGGCTCGTGGCCGCGACCACCATCACGGCGCTGGTGTTCTTCGTGTTCATCATGACCACGGTGCTGCGGGCCCAGGCAGGTCCGGAAGGTGTCAGCGTCGAGGACCTGGTGGGCCGGCCCGGCATCGTGCGGTCGGTGTTGAACCCCGAGGGTCACGTCTACATCGACGGCGCGCTGTGGCGCGCCCGCTGGACGGGTGAGACCAAACGCGCCAAGGTCGGTACCCCCGTGCGCGTCCATGCTGTCGACGGTGCGGTCGTGCTCGTGGCCCCCTATGACCCGGACAGCAGCACCGCTGCGGATACGGCAGCAGCCGGCAGCACCACCGGCTCCGGCGTGTCGGTCCGCGACACCGCCTCTGGCGCGGGGAGCTGAACCGAACGCGTCGCCGCGCCGCCGCGTGGCCCTGCTTCGCTTGCTGTAGTACGCGAGTGCGCCATGCTGGCAAGCATGCTGGGTCTGGTGCGGAGGGCACCTGCGCCATAGTGTGCTCGTCGGGATGCCTCGCGGTGAGCGGGGGAGTGGCAGGGGGTGGCTCGTGCAGCCAGGACAGGAACCAGCCGAGGGGCCGGCGGGGCTCGCCCTCGTCGCTGAGATGGTCGAGGTCGGTGAACGGTGGGAGCTCGACGCGTTGTGTCGAGGTCGCGAAGGCGGGCTGTTCTTCGGTCCCCACGGCTTCGAGTCCAAGCAGGACCGAGCGGTGCGGGAGGAGGCCGCGAAGGCCGTCTGTGCCCGCTGCCCGGTGCTCGCACCCTGCCGGGAGCACGCACTGCGGCACGGTGAGGCCTACGGCGTCTGGGGCGGGCTCGGCGAAGCGGAGCGCCGTGCACTGCTCGAGCGTGAGGACAAGGTCGCCCAAGCGGGGTGAGCGTGCCGGCTGGCGAGGGTGGCGGTCTTGCGTTGCACGGGTCGGCTGCGGTACGCAGACGGCTGTCGCCCTTCGCGGCGCCCTCTCCGTCGCCGTTCGCGGCGCCCTCTCCGTCGCCGTTCGCGGCGCACCCCTCTGTCGTCCACAGCCAGGAGTACCCGTGACCCGCTGGGAGTACGCCACCGCCCCCCTGATCAGCCACGCGTTGCAGCAGATCCTCAACCAGTGGGGTGAGGATGGCTGGGAGCTCGTCGCGATCGCCGACAACGTCGCCTACTTCAAGCGACCGCTGCAGTGACCGTCGATCCGCTCCAGCGCCTCGCGGAGCTCGGCCTGGTGCTCCCCGAGGTGCCGCGCCCTGCGGCGGCCTACCAGCCCTGGGCCCGCGTCGACGACCTGATCCTCACCGCCGGACAGCTGCCGATGGTCGACGGCGCACTGCCGCGGACCGGCCGACTCGGTGCGGAACTGGACACCGCGGAGGGCGCGCTACAAGCGCGCCTCGCGGCGCTCAACGTGCTTGCCGTCGGTGCTACTGCCACCGGTGCGCTTGAGCGGGTGCGGGTGGTCAAGCTGACGGTCTTCGTCGCGTCGGCTGACGGTTTCCACGAGCAGCATCTGGTCGCCAACGGCGCCTCGGAGCTGCTCGGTGCCGTCCTCGGCGACGCCGGCGTCCATGCCCGCGCCGCCGTCGGTGTCGCCAGCCTGCCGCTGGACGCGCCCGTCGAGGTGGAGGCGGTGCTCGAGGTGGTCGCGGGGTGAGCTCATCGCCGCAGGAGTCCGCGGACACACCACCGGCAGCCGTCACTGCCGCCGAGCAGGTCGATGGGGTGGAACACCGCAGCGCTGCAAGCGCGGTCGATGCGGTGACCGTGATCGTGGTGCGCGACCGGGTAGCTGCGGATGACACAGGCGACGAGGGGACGGCGAGGCTGGAGGTGCTGCTGCTCGAGCGCCACGGCGCGAGTGCCTTCGCTCCGGGGGCGCTGGTGTTCCCCGGGGGCAAGCTCGACGACGCCGACGGTCGACTACCGGCAGCCTGCGCCGTCGTCCCCCGGCCAGACGCCTGGCAGCGACGGTTGGGGGTGCAGGACCGTTCGGCGGCGCGCCGCATGCTCGTGGCGGCGGTGCGCGAGACCTTCGAGGAGTCCGGGATCCTGCTCGCCCGGCATCGTGACGGGGCCAGCCTGGCGCAGCGTCCGCTTCCCCGGGAAGAGCTGGAGCTGGTGCGCACGCGCATGGCTGCACGCGGCGGCGACTACGACTGGGGCGGCTGGTTGGTCGCCAAGGACCTCGAGCTGCGCGTCGATGCCTTGGCGATGTGGTCGTGGTGGGTGACCCCGGCGGGGCTCCCACGACGCTTCGACACCCGCTTCCTGATCACCGCGCTGCCCGCGGGTCAGGAGGCGAGCTACGACGCGGTGGAGACCACGGCGTCGCAGTGGATCAGCCCGGTTGCAGCGCTCGATGCGCATCGTGCCGGTGCGCTGCACGTCATCTACCCCACGCGATGCACCCTGGAACAGCTCGCGCGGTATCCGGACGCGGCCGCCGCGATCGCTGCGGCGCGATCGGGTGAGGTGGATCTGCGCCGGATCGAGCCCCGGGTGGTCTCCGTCGACGGTGTCGCCATGGTGCAGCATCCCGACGGTGGTCCAGCGGCGCCGGTCTGAGGGCACCGGATCCGGTGCGCATCCCATCCACGTCCCGCGGGGGCGCGAACCCTGCGCGACGGCCGTACAAGCTGGTGGCGACGTAGCGCGCACCCCACGTGAGGGGCCGCCCTCCCGCGGGGTGCGACCTCCGCCGGTACGTCGCCCCCTTCGATCGCCCTCGGGCGGTCGACGCCGGGCCCTGGGATGCCCGCACCTTCCAGGGCCCGGCTTTCGTGCGAGTAGCCTGGTGGGCATGATCGACACACGCCTGCTCACCGATGACCTCGATGCCACCGCGAGCGCCCTCGCCCGCCGTGGCCTCACCCGCGCGGATCTCGACGGACTCGCATCCCTCGACGCGCGCCGACGCTCCTTGATCGCACGTGTGGATCAGGCGCGCGCGGAGCAGCGGGCCGCATCCAAGGACATCGGCCGCGTCTCCCCTGAGCAGCGCGCGCAACTGATCGAGGCGGCGCAGGCGCTCAAGGACGAGGTCGCCCGGCTCGAGTCGGAGCTCGCGGAGGTGCAGACCGAGCACGCAGCGGCGTTCGCGCGAGTCCCCAACCTGCCCCATGCGGACGCGCCCGACGGGGTCGAGGGTGACGGGGTGGTGCTCCGGACGATCGGACCGCCCCGCCCGCAGATCGACGATCCACGTGACCATGTGGACCTGCTCGAGGCCGCGGACGCGCTCGACCTCGCGCGCGGCGCCAAGGTCTCCGGTGCCCGCTTCGCCTACCTCAAGGGTGAGGGCGCGCTGCTGGAGTTCGCTCTGGTGCGCTACGCCATCGAGGTGGCGATGCGCCACGGCCACACGCCGGTGATCCCACCGGTGCTCGTGCGTGAGGAGGCCATGTACGGCACGGGCTTCCTGCCGACCGACGAGCAGCAGCTGTTCGCGACCCGCGACGACGACCTCTACCTCGTCGGGACCTCCGAGGTGCCGCTCGCCGCCCTCCACCTCGACGAACTCCTCGACGCCGACCAACTGCCCGTGCGCTACGTGGGCTACTCGCCCTGCTTCCGGCGGGAGGCCGGTGCCCATGGCAAGGACACCCGCGGGATCCTGCGGGTCCACCAGTTCGAGAAGGTCGAGCTGTTCTCCTTCGTCGCCCCGGACGCCTCAGACGCGGAACACGAGCGCATCCTCGCGATCGAGGAGGAGATCTTCTCGGGCCTGGAGATCCACGCCCAGGTGGTGGACATCCCCGTCGGTGACCTCGGTGCCTCCGCAGCCCGCAAGTACGACCTCGAGGCGTGGCTGCCCGGCCAGTCGGCCTATCGGGAGGTGACCTCCTGCTCCAACACCACCGACTACCAGGCCCGTCGTCTCCGGACACGTATCCGCACCGAGGGCGGCGACAACGTGCTGGTGCACACCCTCAACGGCACGGCGCTGGCGGTGCAGCGCGCCATCATCGCGCTGGTGGAGCAGCACCAGCGCCCCGACGGTTCCGTACGGGTGCCCGAGGCGCTGCAGCCGCACCTCGGTCGCGAGGTCCTGTTCGCGCGCTGACCGGCCAGGGCCGTGATGACCGCGGCCACGGTTCGGGCGCAACGACCCTGCCGCCGGCTCCCCTGGGCCGTTACCGTCGAGGTGGATGGTGGCCCGGCGTGCGGGAGGCTGCGGATGTCCATCGACGAGGCTGATGTCGGCATCGTCGGGGCGGGCCCGGGAGGGTTGTACGCCGCGACCTACGTGGGCCTGCGTGGTCTGCGCGCCGTCGTCCTCGACACCCTGCCCGCGCCCGGTGGGCAGATCACGGCGCTGTACCCGGAGAAGCGCATCCACGACGTCGCGGGTTTCCGCGCGGTACGCGGACGTGATCTGGTGGAGCGGTGCACGGAGCAGGCCGAGGCCGCAGGCGCCCGGCTGGTCCTCAACACCCGGGTGGAGACGTTGCGCCCTGACGCCCAGGGCTTCGTGCTCGGGACCGGGGCCGGTGCGCAGGTGCGGTGCCGCGCGGTGATCGTGGCGGTGGGTCTCGGGACCTTCTCGCCGCGTCGGCTGCCTGACGCGGAGCGTTTCGAGGGCCGTGGCGTCCACTACGTCATCCGCGATCCTGCGGCGTTCCGTGATGTCGACCTGGTCATCGTCGGCGGCGGCGATGCGGCCGTGGACTGGGCCCTGGAGCTCGAGGACGTCGCCCGCTCGGTGACCCTGGTCCACCGGCGTGACCGTTTCCGCGCCCATGAGGGCCGTGTGGAGCAGTTGCTCAACTCCACGGTGCAGGTGCGCACCGACGCCGAGGTGGTGCACCTGCACGGCGATGGGGAGCTCACGGGCGTCGAGGTCATGGACAAGCGCACCGACGAGGTGCAGACCCTGCCGGCCACCCGGTTGTACGGCGCCCTCGGTTTCCACGCCGACCTCGGGCCGGTGTCGCAGTGGCCGATCGCCCTGGATGGCCGATCGATACCGGTCGATCGCTGCATGCGTACCGACCTCGACGGGGTGTTCGCCGCGGGCGACATCACCGGCTACGAAGGCAAGCTGAAGCTGATCTCCGCAAGCTTCGGGGAAGCTGTGGTGGCGGCCAACCATGCGGCGAACCACGTGGATCCCGGCCTCAGGGTCTTCCCCGGCTACGGCGGCCCGCGCAGCCAACCGGTTGCCGCGGGCACGGCGAGGTGACGGCGAGGTGACGGCGACCTGAGGGTGACACCGACCTCACCGTGACCCTGACCTGAGGGTGACGCGACCGGCGTGGCCACGCGCGGTAGGTTGCGTGGCTCAGGAGGGTTGGCCGAGCGGACGAAGGCAGCGGTCTTGAAAACCGCCGTACGGCGTGAGTCGTACCGTGGGTTCGAATCCCACACCCTCCGCTCAAGGATCGCGCACCCGGGGGTGCTGGTCGTCGCGCTCCTCGCGGTCGCAGCCGCGCTGGCGCTGGTGGTGGCGACGGGCAGGGTGCTGGACGTCCTGCTGCTGTGCCTGGCCGTGTGCGCGATGGTCGCCGTCGAACCGGAACGACGGGGCATCTGGGGGTTCCAGGCGGCGGTGCTGGTCCTGCTGTGTCTTGCCCTGCTGCTGACCGGGACCTCCTGGCCGGTGACCGCGGCGATCGCGGTACAGGTGTGCATCGTGGTCGCGGTCGCCGACATCATCGCGCAGCGGCTGTCGCGTGTCCGTGGAGCGGAGCAGCGCGCCCTGCGTGATGCTCAGCGCCGTCGGGCGCTGCTCGAAGCGGCGCGCCAGCTGCCCCACGGGAACGTGGAGGAGGCCGAGTTCGCGGTGGTCCGAACCTTACGTGCCCTGGCCTTCGACGCCGCCGCGGTGGCCAGGATCGACGGCGATGTCCTCATCGCGCGGGCGGTCGACGGGATGGAGCTGATGGATCCGCCGCTGCGTCGTGGGCAGGGCCTCGCCTGGCGTGCCATCGAGGAGGACCGCACGATCGCGATGGGCGACTACGAACGGGCCCCGGATGCGGTGGTGGGGCGACATGGCCTGCGCGGGATCGTGGTGACCCCGGTGCGCAGCGAGGGCCGGACGGTGGGCGTGCTGGTCGGAGCACGCGTGCAGGCGCACCATCCCAGCGCCGAGGAGATCGAGGTCGCCGAGGTGATGGCCGCCCACCTCGGCAGCATGCTCACCAACCGCGCGATCGTCGACCGGCAGCA
>LKMJ01001243.1_pt1 | contig 22142 bp, 38 predicted proteins | sample 643391 | NCBI WGS metagenome assembly LKMJ01 (sample SAMN04112250, study PRJNA286221) | soda lake metagenome | biome: soda lake; feature: Kulunda Steppe; material: water; isolation source: sample PL-Br10 brine of Picturesque Lake | place: Russia: Kulunda steppe | collected 2010-07
GCCCTGAGCATGGCTGGAGAACAAAAGGAGATGCCCCTTCGCCCCTTACCCTGTCCACCCACCGGTGACATCATTCCCTGGCCACCCCAGTCTGTGGGCTGGTTTGAGTCTGCAAGCTCCTGCATGCCTGCCTCAAGCGTCTCAAGGCGAGCGCCAATCTGCAACAGCGCAAAGATAGGGGGCACAGCAACACACTGGTGATGTTGCGCGCACACATACACACACACACACGTGGCGGGCACATAGAGAGGAGCGCCACAGAGCACAATCACCGCGTGCATGCGTGAGTAGCGGCAGGCTTCAGGCTGCTATGGCCTGTGTGTGGCCTGGGAGAGCCAACATGTGCTCCCAGGTTTGCAATAAGAAGAAATGTGCTGCCCACCTGGCCAAATGCAGCTGGTACAGGACTTAAATATAGCAGCACAACGAGGCAGCAGCCAGCCATGTGACATGTGGCACACATGCACAGCCACGCCACTCGTATCCGCTGCACAGGCCTCACCTTCAGGCTTTGCATTTCCGCGCGCATCTCCTCATTTTCCTTCTGCAGCTGCTCAACCTGCGCAGGCAGTGCAGCAGGGCTCACGCATGGTCGCCCCCATTGGGGCTGGGATGAGAGCAAAAGCGGAGGGTAGAACAAACGACGTCTGTCACACTGAAGAACGTTAAGTGATGCCTGCTGAGCTGTCCAATTCCAGGGGCGTGATGAAAGGATTTGCTGGTTGAGTGCTTTCAACCCTTGGGTGCTTACACAGAGCACCGTGCTGTCTGTTTGAGATTCCCTGTTTTGTATGCTTTGATACACCAGGTAGTATGTTAGGGTCAGTGCCTGTTTGCATGAGGCAACGATGCACCAGCGCAAACTGATGCCTGGACTTGCAAGCGCATGCCTAGTCACATTCACACGTGCACACGTGTACACAGGGCGACATGACTCACACGAGCATTGAGGCGTGCCCAAGCACACAGCTAGTGCACTGCTAAACAGCAACAGGGCCGCTTCCCACTGACCTGGCGCGCCATGGCAATGAGAAACTTTTGCAGGGGGGACACATCTATGTTGAAGGGCTTGAACGCCCCGCCATCCTCAGGCACCGAGGCGTGGTGGTGGCGGCCAAAAGACATGCTGCCAGGCTCTGAGAGGTGCGGGTGCGCCATGGAGGCAATGCTGTGGAAAGGGTCCTCCATGGCTACCTTCCTGCCAGCGGTGGGTGCACAAGCTGGCGGCTGGCGTGGTCACACGGGGGTCTGTCTTTGTCCTCCTGCAAGGGCGCAGTGGGCCCCCGAACAAGAAGGGAAGCAGGCATGCGTGTATGACAGAGGTGCCCGCAGGGGTTTGTGATTATTGTCAGGCAGGGCAGGGGCGCCTGTGACCCTTGGCGCAAATAATACATGTGGCCAGTGGTAGTGCGCATTGACATGCGTGGGTGCAGGTGGGGCCCAAAGGGAGTATATACAGGGGCGTGAGGTGCGCACTGCTGTACTCATGTCTGCAGCTTGCATGTGCAAGTCAAGTATTAAAACCTACACCGAGGCAATGAATTGTAGGGTGCAAAATTTTCTTCCTGCTCGTTCACTGAAAGCATTTCACTGAAAGCATTGCGCACTTTGTCTGAGCTTCTACTTTAAGCTTCATGAGCATGCTTGCAAATTCTGTACTCTTATTTGCGATGGTGTGCATGCTGGACGTACATTTTTAGTGTGTGTGTTGTGTGTGTGTGTGTGTGTGTGTGTGTGTGTGTGTGTGTGTGTGTGTGTGCGCGCGCGCGCGCATGAATGCACGTGCGTTTTTGTTAGCGCACGCATGTGTATGCTCATGTGTGTGCGCGCGTGTGTGTATATGTCGGTGCATGTACGTGCACACTTGTGCATGTGTGCTTAAGGTTTTCATGTGTGTTTCTGTGGTTTGTACGCGTGTTTATGTGTGTATGTGTGTTTGACCCTTCGTAAGCGCATGCTTGTGTGTATGTGTGGTTGCCTTTGTGCAAGTGCATGCTGGGGTATGTACGTGTGAATGTGTGTTTGTTTATGTGTGTGCGTGAATGCATATGCGTGGTGTGTATGCTCGGGGAGGCGCGTGAGTGTGAGTGCATCTGTGCAAACACGTGCAGAGAAAGCGCACATTGTGCACAGTGAAAATGCATCCATTTGTGGTGAAAGCAAGCACCATTGGTTGCAGCTTATCCTTTAAATGTCATGAATGAGGAAACTTGCTGAAAGCTGGTTCAACAAGCTTGCACAGACATCGAAAAATACTTGCAAGGAGCATTTTCCAATTACTACTAACCTCTAATTGCGAGCTTGGCAGTGCTGGCTGACTCGAAGCCTGTGCATCATGAGCCACTTCTAAGCCGGGAGTGTGAGTGGGCGTATGATGTGGCGGAAATTACCTACTTCAATTTGTTTCATTTATGTTCGTTGAGCACCAGCGCATGACAATGTTGTGTCAGTTGTGTACCAAGGTACACGCATGACAGCAGAATATTGGCTGGAAACCTTCATATTTAATTTTCTATGTGTCAAAGCTTTATGAATGTAGCTGTAGCCTCACATGGAAAGGTTGGGGGGATCAGGATCCTTGTGGCAAACGGGCCTTGCATCGTGTAAGCACCTCCAATAACCTTTCAGTATGGAGTTGTCACAGGAGGGTCTGGCAGCAGCTAAAATAACTCGCGAGGCAGCCAAGAAGAGGCATAACGAGCAGGCAGCAGCGGCTGATGCCCAGCATGAAGACAAGAAGCCCAGGCCAACTCCTCGGGAGCTGCCACCTGTGAGCCATGAGGTTGCTTTCCCGCCAAACTATGACCGCAGCAAATCCACATTAGACCCAGAGCATTACGGTAAGGGCACTGCATGGCCATACTCGCTACATACATGCGCATGAGGGCCAGGCTTAGAGCACTCTCAATCAAAGCTAGTTGAGATACACGATACTGTACACCAGCAGCTGTAACTGCAAGAAACGGTATTGGCACAGCACTAGGCGCGCCAGATTTTCAGTTGTCAGGGTTTGTGCATGTTGCGTTGCAAGGCTTTTCTTGTTTCAATGGTAATTGTTCTGGGATGTGCCTTACAGGGGGTACCTGTCTATGCCACTGTTACCCATACCCGAAACTTCTCAATTCTTCTCGTCTTCTAAATCCAATCGCGACATTCATAACCAGCATCGTCACCATCACCATCACTATCATCTCAGCATGACATCGTCTCAGCACTGCCACCACCTGTGGACACAGTCAAGGACCGAGAGCAGCAGCCTTTGAACACTGCCACCTTTGAATAATTGTAGGGACCTTTGAGAAGCCTTTCATAGGCCGCCAGCAAGAGCGCGCTAAGCAGTATCCCTTCACCCTGGACCCTTTCCAAGAAACTGCAGTGGCGTGCTTGGTAAGCCACTTCACCCCAGGATACTAAGTTAATGTTTCCTGGTGCTTTTCCTGTGCTATTTCCACAGCAGAGCTGATAAAAACACCTCCGGTATGCTCCTTCCATTGCTGCTGGCACCTGCCAGGCCCATTACCCATGCCACCTGCGCCTGTCACCCATGCTGTGTCCTGCATCCGTCACCCATGCTGCCCCCTGTGCCTGTCACCCATCCCACCTGGTACGCATGTCACCCATGATGCACTCTGCGCTCATTGTCTATGCAATTCCACCTCGTTGCAATTCTATTTGTCACCCTTCCGTCCTGGAAGGCTTGGGGCAATGTCTGGGGCTGTGGCCTTAAATTGCCAATGGCTTGCCTTTGCCTGCAGCATGCGTTTTGCATGTTGGTGATGGGAGCTGGAACATGCCATAGCAGGCATATCAAGGACAGCAGCTTTTGGACACAGGCTTGTGCTCTTGGCATGCGGGACGCTGCCTGTCTGGCTTCAAATTCGGACTCCCAAATCAGAGCGGTTGCGCGCATGCTTGGCATGCGCTCACTCTTGTGCACCTGCTCAGTCAATGTGCTGCTGTCCATCTCTTAGAGCGGCCCCATTGGAGCCTGTGCAAGCATGCTGGCCAAAGAACACAACCCATTGCTGGCTAGAGAAGGAGGGGGCCCCTCTGGCATGACTGCTCCGCCCGCATGCATGTGGATGCAGGAGCGGCGGGAGTCTGTGCTCGTGTCGGCTCACACGTCTGCGGGCAAGACAGTCGTGGCAGAGTGGGTGTGCACATTACACTGACCGCATCATGCTTTCACTTATTATGAGCTGAGCAGAGACTCTCCCAACCGTGTGCGTCGTACTCGTGGTTCATGCGTGCACATGCTATGCGTGCATGTGTGAGCCACGTGGTTAGACCTCTTCGTGCATGCTAGGCAGCAGTATTTAATTGGATCGGAAGAGTAGCTTGCTCGTTGCTCTGAATGCGTCTCTGCAATTTTGGCTTATTGTGCCTTTTCACATGTGCATCGCTGGGAAGCATATGCCATAGCCATCGCTGTTTGCAACAAGCAGTGCACCACCTTCCGTGTTTGCATGCATGAATGTGCTTGGTGGCAGGTACGCCATTGCCATGGCCTTCCGCGACAAGCAGCGTGTCATCTACACGTCTCCCCTGAAAGCGCTGTCCAACCAAAAGTTCAGGTGGGCCACGCGCGCAAGCTGGGCGCAGGATGTGTGAGGAGGGTATGCGCGCGCAGCCTCGTCCTGCTCAGACCCCATGGTGTGTGTGTGTGTGGCATAGAGAGGCACTGGCCTCATTCTGACTGAGCACCTAGTGATGCTGTGTGTACTCATACCAAGGGTTTTGGCTGTGGGAAGGCCACAAGCAATAGCGCAGCTCGGGGCGGGCTGGATCAAGCTGGTGCATCTAGCCTGGTATGCTGCAGCGCTGTGCACTTCGGAGCAGAGCTAGGAGCTTGGGGGTGTAGGCCTTTTGTGAGGATAGGCATTGGCCTTCGCCCCCATACCGGCTGCATTGGCTGCGTGCCGAGTGCAGGGAGCTGAGCGAAGAGTTTGGGGATGTGGGCCTGATGACGGGCGACGTCAGCCTTAACCCCAATGCCAACTGCATCGTCATGACGACGGAGATCTTACGGTCCATGATCTACAGGTGCATGTGGTGTGGCCTGGAGTGTCTATGGGATACTGGATCCACTGCAAATGCAGGGAAGCACCAGGAAGGTGTCCCCAGGGGGAGGCCTGCAGTCCATGGTGTACAGGTCAGATGTCCCCAGGGGCTGAGCCTGCAGTCCATGGTGTACAGGTGGGGCAGGCACACATGCCTGAGGTGTGGCGGCCCTATCAAGCGCTGTGCCTTGGTGTGGTGGGCCCATCAAGCGCTGTGCTTTGGTGTGGTGGGCTCATCAAGCGCTGTGCCGCGGTTGCATGCTAGGTGAAGATCATGCCTTGGGTGCGGCGGCTCCATCAAGCGCTGCACCTTGGTGTGATAACTCCATCGGGCGCTGTGCCGCGATTGCAAGCTCGGTGAAGATCATGCCTGGGGTGCCAATGAGTGCTTGCAGGTGCCATCAAAGGCCACCTAGTGTGCTTGATGCATTCAAGCGGCTCAATGCGCACATGCGCTCTTGTTCATGGCACCAACAATTGCGTGGCTCGGCTTGGAGTCCTGTTCACGCTCCCTGGTTTGAACCTCGGCAGTACCTTGAGCACCAGGCATACCTGCAAGGCCGAGTGTGGCCGTGGCCTTTTGCAAGAGCAGTCCCAAACCGCACGCACCAATCTTCAATCTGTATGACGCTCAGAGCTGCCGGTCGTACTGGCTGGAAGTGCCCAGGACTGAGCTTGCGGGTCCGGACACCCCAGTGACAAGGGGTGACCTCTGCACCCGTATCCTTTTTTACCCCAAGAAATGCTACTTTGGGCATGCCTTCCACTTTTTCTTGACTCATCCATTTGCCTCGCCTCTTCCTGGCTGCTGACTCTGATGATGGGCTCCTGGTCCCAGGGCCGGTCAGCTTGTGCATGACCTGGGCTTCTGGTGACTTGTGCATGCCTTGTGTGACCTTGGCTTCCGGTCCCAGAGCTGGTTGGAGTATGTGCATGACCTGTCACCACACACGGGGCGGTGTGCTGCGTTGGGGTTGGGCCTTGGATGCTCTTTTGCCGAAAGTTCTGGCTACTGTTTGGTTTTGCGGTTTTGCAGGGGGTCCGAGCTCATGCGTGAGGTGGCTTGGGTTGTCTTTGATGAGATCCACTACATGCAGGTGAGGTTTGGGGGACATCATCTGGTGACGTGGTATAGGCAAGGGCGCTGCAGGTCCACGCTCATGTGCCGGATGGCATGGGCTGCCTTGAGACTCTCACAACAATACAACGAGGGAAAGGAGTGTGGGTGTATTGCTGAGGGCTTGGGTGCTGATTTGGGCCCGATCTAAAAATGAGTTGAGAGTATGCAGAACATGCAGAACATGGCCTGACCTCTAATTCATAAAGATAATGCTTTAACCTTCCTTGCCTCTGGCACCGGGCAGGGTCTCCCGCATGAATATTTCTGAAGGTCATCTCAATCATGCTGGAGGCCCCGCCAAATTTGCCTGCGCTTTTCCTCACAAAGCTCTCAGGAGACTGCAAGGCTGCACACATGGGTCTGCCTGGATGTAACTCACTTTCTCAGAGGAATCTGATTCAGACTAGTGAAGCACGTCTGTTTCTGCATTCACTTCCGGCGCAGGATCGGGAGCGCGGTGTGGTTTGGGAAGAGACCATCATCTTCCTGCCAGATGAGTGCAAGATGGTGAGTCCAGCTGTGCTGATTTTCAGTCATAAGCAGCCCTGTGCGTACCATTACATCCCTCACTGCGCATGCAAACATATATTGCGGCACCTGTGTGCAAATGCGCTCAGGCAAGTGCGCTGCACATGATGCGTGCCAGCTGTCCACGTCCATTTGCGCAGGTGTTCCTCTCTGCAACGCTGGCCAATGCATCTGAGTTTGCGCACTGGATTGCAACGCTCCACAGCCAACCGTGTCACGTGGTCTACACAGACTACAGGTGTGTGTGTGTGTCTGTGTGGGTGGGGGTGGGGGTGGGGGTGTGAATATGGGGTTGGGGTTGGGGGTGCATGTATGTGCGTGTGTATCTGCGCATGTGCAAGTGTAGCCCACAGCGCCCTTGGCTCTTGAATGCGCCTGTTTGCAGTGTGCGCGTCATGCGCTCGCGGCGTGCGCTGTTTGCCGCGCGCTCGCAGCGTGCGCTGTTTGCAATGGGCATGCAATGCGCACGCAATGTGCACTGTGTGCGATGAGCATGCCACCAGCTTGCCATGTGTTTGACCGCCTGCTTAGTTGCAGGCCTTGTCCTGATGCTAAGTGGTGTTGCCCATGTGTGTGGGTGGTGCATGCAACGTGAGCATTGCCTGTGTGTGTGTCATTCTGTTTGTAACATCGTGTTTGTGGCATTGTCTGTTGTGCCAATTGAGCAGTTCCTGCAGGGTGCCCTGACCCCGTGCCTTAGCACCGCTCCAGAGTGGACATGCCTCTACTGCGCAGTGCACATAGCACCATCTGTGTGGTGCATGCCGAGCACATCACTTGCCTGCGTGGCGCCCACCAGTAACATGCCCTGCTGCGTTCCGTCCACGGCACTCTTCCAGGTTCTACCGCACGCAACGCTCCGTGCACCTGTTCCACGTGCTGCTCGATTGCGCAGGCCCACGCCCTTGCAGCACTATGCCTATGCCCTGGGCGGCTCTGGCATGCACATGATCCTGGATGAGCGGGGCGTGTTCCGGTGAGGGGGGCAGGACGGATGGGGTCCTCTGGCACGTCCATGATGATTCTGGCATATGCACGTGATCCTGGATGAGCGGGGCTGTGGTCCATACCAAGGATCACAGGGAAGCGCATTGCGCAGATGAGCGGGGCTTGTTTTGGTGTGGCCTGCAAAGGATTGCACTGTACGGATGAATGAGGCATCAATTGATGGTACATTAACTGCAGAGGAGTGCGCTGCATGCTAAGTGCATTGTTGCGTGATTCAATGTGGTGGTTGTTCGTTCACACGGAACGAGCAACGTGCTGGACCTAAGGGAGGATCTTGCTTGGAATGTGCATCTTGCTGGTGCACGCATGCAGCATGGGTAGCGCACACATGCACCCCATCCTGGCACACACGCGCAGATGCGTACAGATCACAGGCCTTGCCGAGGTGTGTACCATGCGTCAGCGTGGTGCACACATGTCCTTATGCCTGCACACACACACACACACACACACACTCACATACACGCAGGTCGGAGGCTTTTGCCAAGGTGCGCGCCACGTTCCAGCTTGAGGGCCCAGATGCGCAGAAAGGCGGCCCTGGGGCGGATCCAGCAGCAGCGGACGGGCCTGCTGCAGGTGCGCAAGGGTGGATGCGGCCGCAGCTGAAGAGTTGCATGCGCGGCCACCAGACGAGCAAGCGGTACCTGCCTGCCGTCCATGCGTGCGTGCGGTGTGCGCCCGTTGGACGCCTTGTGTGCACGCCGTCAGTGCTTTGATGTGCACTGTTGAATGTGCGTGGGTATCGCTATCAATTTGCAAGGGAGACAGGTCCAAACATATGTGAGCTGCTGTGCCTGCCTGCACGTGCCTGTGACGACCAGCCGCTTCTAAGGAGGCTTGTCGCAGAGTCTGGCAAAGCCCTCTGCCTAGCATAGCCTGGCCTGGCCTGGCCTGGCCCCAGTGCCGTGCGATGCCTGACGCCTGCGTGCAGGTAGGGGCAGAGGCGGACGTGGGGACAGAGGGAGGGGGGGCAGAGGGAGGGGCGGCGGCAGGGGCGGCCACCAAGACAAGGGCGGGCCCAAGGAGGTGCGAGAGCTGCGGCGGCTTGCCACTGTGTATTGCGGGCGGTGTGCGAGAGCGCACCAGAGTGCGCGCGACTCCTGTCTTGCTCGCACGCCTGGATTGAGTGCACCGCGTCATATGAGCGCTGCCGTCCTGTTCTGTGCTGGATGCCTGTGCTCCTGTTGTTTGCCGCGGACGGGTCCTGCTGTGGACGCTCAGAGTCTTGACTTGGGACAGGCTATCCAGGCTGGCTCCCATGACAGCCGTCTCTGTTTTTGCCCCTCTTCTATGCACCTCTTTAATGCACCTCTTCCTCTCATTTCGGTTTTTGCCCTTCTTCCATGCCCCTCTTCCACGCATCCTGGTTGCATATTCATAGGGAGCAGGTGCAGTAGCAGGTTGCTCTGTCTCACCCAGAGGAGCTGGGCCCTTTGACGTGAGATGGCAGCATATTGAGTGCCGGAGGGATGCTGGGCCTGTTGATGCAGGTCGGCAGCATACTGAACGCCATCAAGAAGATGAACTGGGAGCCTGCCATCTTCTTTGCCTTTTCTCGCAAGGTGCAGTGCGGCTGAGTACATGCCGTCTCAGCTGCCCTCTTCCTTGCCTGCCATCTTCTCAGCCCGTGATGCCTCTCAGCCTGCTCCCTATAGGGCACTGTGGCGCAGTGGAAGCATGTGGCGTATACCTGCTTCGTGTGCAGACCGATTGTGTGCCAGAAGGAAAGCACTGTGCACACAAAGCTGGGTTGTTCAGGTTTGAGGGTCACGCTTGTTCTGATAAGCAGGACATCAGGGACATGCGCGAAGGCTATCTGCAATCTGTGAGAATCTTGCACAAACATGCTGGCCCTGAGGTCGTATAGATGCTCCAATCAAAAAGGTTGCCTGAGCCATTGTCGATTGATTTTAGGGCATCTTTACTTACGTTGCTTCAGGAATGTGAGTTGTATGCTGGATCCCTCAAAACCTTCGACTTCAACCCAAACCCCGATGACAAGGCGTCAGTCACTGAGGTGAGTATTACACAAGGAGCACCCATACCCTGGGTGACTTACCAGAAATTTATACTGCCAACCACAGTACCAAGTTGCATCACTGGCCGTCTTCACTTTTTCAGGGTGAAGGCCAGGTGCATTGTTTTGACTCCTGTGATCATTGCAGATGGAAGCATGTTAAGATATTATTGAGATATTGTTTGTCTTCAGCAGCCAAATTGGCTGCATCTTGCCAAGAAAGGGTAAGCAGGTGACAGGGCAAACAGGTGACAGGAGGCCTGCCCTTTGCCTTTTCCCACCTTGCTTCCTCCATGCTTTGCCTTCCCTATGCTAGGTAGCCCCTTTCTTGGCTTTGTTAAGGGTGCTTTTCAGCATGGAAAATGTGCACGGCTGCGCAGGTCTTCAACAATGCCATCCAGTGCTTATCTGAGGAGGACCGAGCCCTGCCACCCATTGAGAAGATCTTACCCATGCTTCAAGTGCGGACTTTGAGGGTTACTGAAAGCACTCGTTGTCAATATGGTATTCGACGTATCCTGCCCATGAATTAAGAAAAATTAATTGCAACGATTGGAAGGATCCTTTCCATGCTTTTGATGCGGTTGAAAGAGCTGCATCTGGGCGTTTTGCTGTTGGAGTTACAGTGCAGATAATAAAAGAGCAGTCACTGTGGACTTCAAGGAACTTGATAAAGGGGTCCGATGTGAGGTAGCCCTAAGGGGCTTGAATATATGTTTGATAACCCCTGTGCTCTATATTCTGGGCTGAGCTGCTCTGTTTGCAACCATCAACAGACATTTGCTGTGAGGCTGCGCATATCAGCACACAGATACAATTGATTAATTTTTACCAAAGCGATAGGCGCATACATGGCTGGATTTTGTTTCACTTCGTGGCATGCCTGCAGGCACAAGTGTGTATAGAAGTCGACTTATGTGGTCACTTATTTCAAAGACTGGGGACTGCTGGCTAGAAAGCATGCGCATGATGCACATGCTGCAGGCGGTTACATGCGCATCAGCGTACAAGTAGGTGACGTATAACTGTGCACCTGTGCATCTGTGCAGCGCGGCATTGGGGTGCACCATTCTGGGCTGCTGCCCATCCTGAAGGAGGTCATCGAGATCCTCTTCCAGGAGGGCCTCATCAAGGTGGGTTCTGTGTGTGTTGCTTAATTCACTCATCAAGGTGGGCCCTGTGTGTGATGCTGTTCTTTTTCTGGCCAAGGACCCTGTGTGAGGTTCTTACGTGGGTTTCTCATTTCCTTATCAATAAAGGACCCTGCGTTAATTCATCATTCACATATCAAGGGCCCGGTATGTGTCCTCTAGAGGGCCTCTTGTAGGAGGCCCTGCGTGCGATGCGTATATAAATGAACCTGAGCGCTTTGCTGATCAGGTTGGGCCCTGTGGTGATGATCAAGGCAAATGCATTGCGTTCTGCTGGCCAAGCGGGCCCTGTGTACGTTGCTTGCATTGCCCAGCACAGGTGTGCTGTGTGCTTTCCCAAGTTTATGCAAGGACTGCTGTGTGAATGCCCCTGTGTGAATTGCTAAGTCTGTGTTTCGAGGGCCCTGTGTGTGGTGATGATCAAAGCAGCGCTGTGTGCGTTCCTAACCAAAAGGGTGCTGTGTGATGCTCCCAAGGGATCTTGTCAACACAGGCCCTGTATGTGTCTTGCTCTTCGCTGAGGTTGCCATGCATGCCATCTCCTTCTTTCAAGCCCCATTTGCTGCTCAGACCACTTCGTTGCCCTGGGGTGTGCTTTCTTGTGCTCTTGTTCACTTGCAGTGGTCTGCACTTGCACCTGGCTGGACGGAAAGTTTTGCACTGGGAAAAGCACTGACTTGCGTCATGGGGAGATGCTGTGGTTGCATGATGCATGGTGATGAGGAGCATGCAGCCGTAACTTGGCTTAAACATACACAGCAGCACCCTGGCTCTCACGGATGCTGTGCCCTTGAGACACAGTGCCCATCTACAGCTCTACTTCTGCTTACAAGATACTCCCACCTTAAAGAATATCCTGCCTCTACCCCATAAGCCTTGAGGTGGCCACCTCTTCCTTCCATCCCAGTAGGAATCAAAAGGAAACGGCCTGTCCGTGCTGACTTGCTGCCTCACTGCGTGCCCCCATGGTGTGTGCTGCCGCTCCAGGTGCTGTTTGCTACGGAGACCTTTGCCATGGGCCTGAACATGCCCGCCCGCACGGTCGTGTTCACAGCGCTGCGGAAGTGGGATGGCATCCAGAACCGCCTCATGTCCAGCGGAGAGTACATCCAGGTGCAGTGCTGTGTGCAGCCGCCGTGCATGATGATGCGCATTATCCTAGACGGGTTGATGGACGCCAGGAGAAGCACCGGAAGACCTTCAGCTTGCAGACATACCCTCTATGCATGTGCAACCTCATCGATCTTACAAGGAGGTTGCATCTGCACGTTGACATGCGCATGTTGGCATTGGTTTGGGCAGATGAGCACACAGCATGCTCATTTATGCATGCACGAACGTGCAAACTTTCACACCACTAATGCATGGCTATTTGCACAGATGTGCTTTTTTCTACATGAAAGGTGTGCTGTTTCCTTCAGAAGGCATGGCATAGAAGTGTCTGACGCTGGCGCGACAAGCTCTGCTAATGGCTTGACTGTATGCTGGGCGAGCTAGTCATGCATAAAAAGAAGAGAGCCTTGCGCGTGCACGTCTGGGATCTCTGCCTGCCCAGATGAGTGGGCGTGCGGGAAGGAGAGGCAAGGACGACAAGGGGATCTGCATCATGATGGTGACCGAAGACGTGGATGAGACTGCTGCCCGGGCAATGTGCATGGTGGGTGCTCGTGTGTGCTTGTGCCTGCGCGGTGAGGGTGACCAAGGATTTGTTAACTTGCTAAGCTTTTTATTTGTGTGCTGGACACTGCTGCAGTGGTGGCGATGGCGGCTCCAGGTGCTCCAGCTGCGGCTGCTGCTGTGGCTGCTGCTGCCACCGTCTGGCACCTGCATACATGCAAAGCCCCTGAACCTACTTGCGTGCGTTACAAGGCTCTGCAAGGAGAGAGAGGCTGGAAAACTCTGGTGCCCCCTGACTGCAGCTGCTTGCATTCTGAAGTTTGGTGGCTCTGCTACATTGGATGCTCTTTTCAGCTCGCCGTGGTTGCAGGTGGTCGATTCCATGCTCCAGGTCTCTGCTGTCCTCCTCTTCCCGCCAAACCACTGCTACATACACTCTCCTGCTCCTCCGCTCCTGCTATTAAAACTATTGCTTTCACTCCTGTGGACATGATGCAGGGTAAGCCAAGCCCGCTGCTCTCCTCTTTCCGCCTGTCTTACTACACCATGCTCAACATGCTGCGGCGGCTGGAGGGCGGCGACTCCAGCATGGAGTACGTCATCAAGCACTCGTTCCAGCAATTCCAGCAGGAGAGGCAGATGCCCGAGGTGTGTGCGCAAACAGAGGGGGAGCGCAAGCCGTTTGTGTTCGTAAAAAAAAAGGTTTCAGCTGTGTTTGCTTCTTGAACTCGCACGTCCCTTGTAGATGCGTACGCCCTTCAATGCCTGCAGGCTATTGCATTGCCTGTGTCTATGTCATTCGCCAACCTCTTGATTTGGTTTTTGGTACTTGACTGCAGATCGAGGCTCAGTTAAAAGAAGCAGAGTCACAGATGGCGTCCTTAGGAAAAGAAGGCGAGCAGGCTGTGAAGGACTACTTGGCCCTCCGCTCGCAGGTAGCATGTGCAAAAGCGTGTACTATGACTAAGACGGCATGGCATTCATCTACAGGTACCATGAGCCTGAGCGTGTATGAAGAGCCCCACGTGCTCGACAGCAGTGGGGATTGCAATGGTTGCTTTTGTGGTGCAAAGATGTGCCCACCATACTCTCCGAGCAAAGGCTCAAGTGCGCCTCTGTTCACAATAGTTTGCTCTGGGCACAAAAGCGATTGTGCCGGGGACTGTACGTACCAAGGTAACCAACTTCACTGGGGCTGGTAACGTGCGCCGGAGCATTCTCGGCCAGGAAGCTGTAGTACTTGCTAGAGGCGCCAACATGTGCAGCAAGCTCTTCCCTGGTCAGACCGTGCTAACGCGGTGCCTATCATGTGAGGTGCATTTCATGTGAGGTGCATATCACGTGAAATGACGCATGTAAAGATCACTGAGTGAGGAAGGCAATCCCACCGAGCAGGCTGTGCTCACGCGCTACCTGGCACAACCAAACTGGCCATGATCATTGCATGCAGATCGCTGAACAAAGCAACCTCATCAGGCAGGTTGTCCTCCAACCCCAGCACAGCCTCCAGTTCCTGAGGGCGGGCCGGATCGTATCTGTCCAAGATGGGGAGGTGCGCGCAGCGTCTGGTTGTTGGAGCACCAACAGGGAGCTTGCCATGTGCAAGATGTGTGGCATAGCCATGTGCTGCTGCTGGCAGCCCGGATCCACCCGCACACTGAACAATGTGCCCAAGTGGCTCTGCCATGCCGCAGCATTTTTGCTCATGAGCATCGGCTGCATCAGTGGTCATGCCTGCTGCCATATGGGCCTCAGCTCGCGCCACTGTCTGTGATGCACCACCCCCTGGGGCTCAAGCTTACAAGTGTAAAATTGCATCAGGGTCGACCGCCAGACTGGTTGTCAGTGATTGGTTTTGGGGCTGTGATGCACCCACTAGGGCTCAAAGGCTGCGTGAAGAAGCTGGCCCGCTGGCCATTTGCTGGCCTGCAGGCCGTTTGCTGGCCCGCTGGCCATTTGCTGGCCTGCTGGCCATTTGTTGGCCTGCTTGCTATTTGCTGGCCTGCTGGCCATTTTCTGGCCTGCTGGCCGTTCGCTGGCCTGCTGGCCATTTGCTGCCAGAGGCACAAACCTGCCGTCCCGGGTCCCTGGGACGCCCGCAGCCCAGCACGCAACAGCTGTCAGCCACGCTGCACAAGCGCATTGTGGCCAGCAGGCTGCCATGGCGCGGGCATCGCACGGGGGCACACACTCAGACGGGAGGTCTATGTCCAGGGACCTGTGCCTTGCCAGCAGAACCTGTGCCTGGCCTGGCCAGCAGAAGTGCAACCCCACAGTCATACCTCACAACCTGTATGGCCCAACATTCACACTCATGTCCATCCCCATGCGCTCCCCACATATGGTGCCACCGCGCAGCCTGCAGCTGTACCTCACACACCTGCCAAAGGCTGAACCCTGCAGCGCCTGCTGTCCCCTTTGGACGCCAACTGCGGCCCCTGCTGTCCTCCTGGCTGCCCACTGTGGCGCCTGCTGTTCCCTTGGGTCACCCTCTGCTGTTCCCTTGGGTCACCCTCTGCTGTCCCCTTGGGTCACCCTCTGCTGTTCCCTTGGGTCACCCTCCGCGGCCTCTGACTGCGGCATGAATGGTGCTTTGCGGGCGTACGCGCAGACGGACTGGGGCTACGGCGTGGTCGTGTCCGTGATGCGGAGGGGCGGCCCCGCAGCCAATGGCGACGGCACGGCCTCGTCCCTAGACGGCTACATCGCCGACACGCTGCTGGTGTGCAACGCAACAAGCCTGCAAGCAGGGGAGCCCGTGCCTGCCAAGCTGGGTGCGTGGTGCGCGCATGCTGCGTGCCTGCAAGAGAAGGGGAGCCATTTAGCAGGCAGTCCTGCAAGCAGGAGGCCTGTGCCTGCCAAGCACGGTTGCATGGTGTGCATGTGTGACGTGCTTGTCTTAGCACCGGGTATTGCAAGTAAGCGAGCGCGCTGCTGCATGATGTTTCTATGCTGTGAAGCTGCGTGCAACGCTGGGGCGCGTGTGCTTTGGTCATCCAGCCGGGGTCCTTGCCTGCATCCCCCCGTGGCTGCGACCCCCTGCAAGCCTTCCGTCCGTTGCAAGCCAGGCTGCAAAGAGGGCTGCGTTTGGCGCGGCGTTTGAGTGTCCGCACCCTCTCCCTGCGCCTTTGGGAGTCCGCGCCCTCCTGCATGCTTATAGGCTTGCAGCTGGTCGGCCCAGCATCTGCATGTTTGGTGCGCACTCTGCAAATACGATGTGCACAATGCACATTCTATGTGTAGGATGCACAGTCCGCATGTCCGACGCGCCCTCCTGCATGCATGACGCCCAGTGTGCCGCACCCCATCCTCTCCATGCATGACCCTGGGTGATGATTTTGGAGCATCTTGCCCCTCCCAAACATGCTTCCGACCTTCAGCATGCAAAATCAAGCCGGGAGCCTTGATGGTAGACATAGTGGGGAGTCTATATGGTAGAGATGTTGAGAATGTCTCACTCGATGGTGCTGGAACCAACGTTGGTTGCACTTTCAGAGAAGCTGTTATGCGGGCACTGATGCGGGTGCTGATGGCCATGGTGCCCGCCCCATGCAAGCACGCAGGCGAGGCAGGCGCAGAGATGGTGGTGGTGCCCATGGCGCTGGAGCTTGTGGCGTCCATCAGCGCGCTCCGCATCTCGATACCTCCAGACCTGCGGCCGGCGGATGCGCGGCGCTCGGTGTTGCTGCAACTGCAGGTGGGGGTGCTTCTAAAAGTGGGCAGGAAGGTAGGGGTGCTTCTGAAAGACTGGTGTGGGTGGGAGGGAGGCGGTGCTTCTCAAATTGGGCAGGAAGTTGAAGGTCATTAAAGGAGTGCTGTGGCTGGGAGTTTGGGGATGCTTCTCAAAGTGGGCAGGAAGGTGGCGGTGCTTTTGAAGGAGTGCTGTGGGTGGGAGGGAGGTGGTGTTCCTCATAGCGGGCAGGGAGGTGCGGGCGAATTTGGATTGCTGTGGCTGGGAGAGTGGGGACATGTGAGTAGCTGGGCAAGTAAGCGCAATGCGTGAGGGGGTGCAAGGCTTGTGTGAGTGACTGTGTCTGCACACAAGGCAGAATGCGCTTAATTTCGTTGCTGCTGCAGAGCCAGGTGCTGTTGCTCAGAATTTGCGTGCTTTGTCCGTGTGCGTGCGCGTTAGTGGGCGTGAGCATGACATGCTACATAAGCAGTGCTAAAAGCACATGACGCGCATGGTGCCTACAACCACGCAAAAGCGCATCGCTCATGCTTGACACGGCAGGAACCATGGGAAGCTCTCGTTGACTGCGCACTTCTGATGAGATGTCCATCAAGCACGCCCCGCTCATGTTCTGTGACTGTCACCGTTCCTTGCTGTGCAACAAAGGCCGGGGCTCTGAAGGATGCTTTTGGCAAGCACGCCTGGTGTGTGCAAGCCCTGAATTTCCTGCACTGCTTTTGCAGAATTGATGGGCCCGCATGCGCACACCGACACGCTTGCACACAAACGCACACACATGCATGCATGCGGGGCAGGACGTGGCGCGCAAGTACCCGGATGGTTTGCCGCGCCTGGACCCAGTGGAGGACATGGGCATTGAGGAGCCTGCGCTGCTGGAGGCCGCGTCCAAGCTGGAGGGCCTGGAGGCCCAGCTGGCCAGCAACCCAGGTGTGTGTGTGTGCGTGTGTGCGTGTGTGTGTGTGTGTGTGTGTGTGTGAACGCGGATGCTGGGGCTCAGTGACGCGTGTGCACAAGCTGGCGGCAGGCGCTGCAGCGTGGGCCATGGATGCAGCTGCATGACTGTGTGTGTGTGTGTGTGCATGAAGCCGGCGGCAGGCACTGCAGCATGGGCCATGGAGGCAGCTGTGTGTTTGTGTGTGTGCGTGCATGATTGTGTGTACTGTTGTGCATGCCTGTCTTATGTGTGACTGCGTTTACTATAAGGCGTGCATGCTCGTGTGTGTTAATGGTCCTGTGGGCCTGTGTGCATGCGACTTTGCGTGGGCCTGGGCTTGCGTGTGTGTTGTTCCCGTAAGCCTGCTAGCCTATTGTGGCAAGCAGCTCGCCCTCCTGTCGGCAGACTCCTGTCAGCAGACTCCTGTCAGCAGACTCCTGTCAGGAGGCTCCTGTCGGGAGGCTCCTGTCAGCAGACTCCTGTCGGCAGACTCCTGTCGGCAGACTCCTGTCGGGAGACTCCTGTCGGCAGACTCCTGTCGGGAGACTCCTGTCAGCAGACTCCTGTCGGCAGACTCCTGTCGGCAGACTCCTGTCAGCAGACTCCTGTCGGCAGACTCCTGTCGGGAGACTCCTGTCAGCAGACTCCTGTCTGGAGACTCCTGTCAGCAGACCCTCTGTGGATCCCCCCCCTGACTGCAGTGTTCCAAGCAGAGCGCGACCAGACCAAGTTCAAGGCGTTTGCGCAGAGGGCAGCGCTCGCAGAGCGGGCGGATACGCTGCGCACGGCACTGCGCAGCTCGTACCTCACCGCCTTCAAGTGAGTGTGCCTACATGGGCGCCCATGCGTGCACATGCTGTTGTGGGTGTGCCCATGCGCGCATATGCCGTTGTGGGTGTGCTCACACTGCGCAGCCCTCCCTTGGGCTTTTGTGCCCGATGGGCACTGCCCATGTACCACAACCTTCTACTTTCTCCTGCCATGTCTCCAGCATACACCCTTGCCACAAAAAAGGGGTTGTCACTTACACAAAAGGGGAGCAAGGGTTGCATGCTATTTGATGTTGGCCTTTGACAATGTATGCATGATGATGTGAGCTCTGTGGTGTGCAAAGAGTTGACTGTGTAGCCATGATGATGTATGTGGAGCACACAGTGTCAAGGGGCCTCTTCTGTGAGCTTGTGCCCTGTCCCACCCTTTTGCTTCTTGTGGCCTCATATGCACCCTCTGCCACCGTGCCATCCCTCAGCAAGATGCCCCTCTGCAGAGAGAATTCCCTTGATATGTTAATGAGAGATTGCTGTGAATGGAGAATGGACCGAGCGAGCGGCCATTGATTGAACCCAGGATGTGTACGCAAGCCGGGTTGGAATTTGCAAGGGAATCATGGGCTGTATGCTGTTCCTCACCTGCCTTTGACGGGGCATGTAAGATCTGGGGTGTGCGTCTGGGGTGTCTGTGTGATGATGATGCCAGACAGACGGACAGTGTCAGGCCTTGATGAAGCGGAGCGAACAGTGTCGGGCGGGATTCGAGTTGACGGCTCACCAATCGCCCATGTGGCTGAGGATCAATCTGCACACAACTGAATGATGGACACAGCAAAGAATGTGCTGGAGCCTGCGGCTAGACGGTGCTGCTCTAAATCACATCCTGTGCCTCAGTGCAAGGTTTTCAGGGGTTCGCCTTTCATTGCTATTTGCGTTTGCAGGGAGGAGGCAAAACAGCGGACAGCCGTGCTGAAGAGGCTGGGTCATGTGGATGAGGAGGGTAAGTGATTGCCGTGGCATTAGTAGAAACTTATGGGCCATAGGTTGTGCGCATGAGCCAGAGCTACACACGCTGGGACTGCCAGGGCTTTGAATGAAGCGGGCAGACGAGCAGTGGATGTGCGGATCCGCTAGGGGGAGCAGCCACGAGGTTGCGAGGGATTGCAAAGGTCTTTCAACTTTTGGGGCCAAAGCCCCACCACTGAAATTGCTGTGGGTGGGCAGGAGCCGTGGCCAATGCTGTGTTGACCATGACAGATACTGTCAAGACCATGGCCAGACGTGCTTCTCGGCTGCCCTGCCAGAGCCGTGCAACAGAGGCTTCCAGAGGCTGCCAGTGCCAGGCCATTCCTGCAGGCTGCTTGCTTTCCTTCCCTGCCACCCAAACATCACAACACTCGGTGCTCACAGGCACGGACAGGGGGCCTGGAGAAGTGCAACACCCTCCCATGACTGACAGAAACATGCACATGTAGCGCTGGATCGCGCTCCATTGTCCTTAGGAAAGGGCCAGCCCCTTTCATGCGCGCCTGTGCGACTTCTTCAGTTACAGCATGCATTCGACCCCCCTTGCATTCCTTCAATGTCCCCTCGATGTGCCACAACTGAGGACACATTGCTTGCTACACCATGTGCACATCCATCTATGAGCCCCCTCAATGTACCACACAGGGGTGGTGCTGCTTAAGGGCCAGGCGGCCTGCGAGATCGACACTGCTGATGAGCTGCTGACGGCAGAGCTCATGTTCAACGGCACGCTCATTGGCCTGGACAAGCACCAGCTGGTGAGGTGGTGGTGGTGGTGGAGGTGGTGGTGGAGGTGAACATGTATGGTATGGGTCGACCGCAAGTGTGGCAGGTCCTGTTGCTTCATTGGAAATTACAGGTTGACATAATGCCTTGTCTGTCAAGGCTGTGCCTCTCCTTCAGGTACGCACATCTTATGTGCTCATGGTGCCTGCTGGTCGGACTGCTGTGGTGCCTGCTGGTTGTACTGTGGTGGTGCTGCAAATGAGCGTCGGCCACCAATTCCCATGACGCGCCAGGGCATACCTTCTCATACACACACACAAGATGATGCTGAGGAGTGCATATACACCAATGCACACATGCTACGGCACCCAACACCAGCATTTGAGCATGCATCCCCAAGCGGTGCTTGGCGCTGTGCAAACAGCACTCGCATGCATGCACCCGACCACGCTCACCTGTGCAGGTGGCCCTGGTGTCTTGCCTCATCCCAGTGGAAAAAAGCGCAGAGGCCATCAAGCTGACGCAGGTCATGGCAGAGCCGCTGGCAGCCCTGCAGGTATATTCACGTGTGTGTGCATGTGTGTGTGTGTGTGCGCGTGCGTGCGCGTGTGTGTTTGCGCATGTGCATGAGCGTGCTCATAATGATGCTATGGCGCATGTCCATGGTGCATGTCCATGGAGATGCTGTGGTCCGTGTGAAGATTCATCCATCATATTGTGACTGCAAGGTGTATTGGATCCATGTGAGGCGGAATGCTGGCTGCGAGACCACACCAGTCCTTGCAGGAGCTAGCAGAGGTTGTGGTGTTGCATGGCGCATTGGATGCCTTATTGCCGGAGGCCTAGGGTATGGTGCTGAGGCCTCCTCTCCAGCAGCTGAGCAGCGCCGAGATCTGGAATACTGCAGCTGCTCCCTGTCTCTTCCCCCGACTCCCCATCATCGCCAAGGGCGCCAGTGCTGTGCCGCCCCTGCGTGCCTGCAGGAAACCGCGCGGTACATTGCAGAGGTGTCGCGCGAGTGCAAGCTGGAGGTGGATCCGGACACGTACGTGGAGAGCTTCCGGCCATTCCTGATGGACATCATGTACTCCTGGTCCAAGGGTGCCAGCTTTGCAGAGATCTGCGGTATCACAGGTGGGTGGGCAGCGGGCAGGGGGGGGGGTTGAATTGGAGGGCTTTTGCACTGGAGCAGGCAGGTACAATGAGCCTCGGCGGCAGAGGCTATGTGCGTACCACGGAACAGGCATCCAGTTAGGCAGTTTAAGCATGTAGCTCGAACCCAGTTGTTCATCCAAAATGAGGTAAAGGGCATTTCCCTTTTCCGTACTTGCCGAGTCAGTCGCCTTGCTCCTTGCATGCCCAGATTACAAATAGGGTGGTCTCGGACCTATAGGATAAGCATCACGCTTGCACAGGAGTCTTAAGGACGGTACCAGCAGCAACATGGTTGCCACATGCAGCAGGCCAACGTGCAAGCGTTGGGGCTTACCTGTTTATGCTGAAAGCCTCAGTCTTCCTCATTGTGCTGCACACTGCAGATATTTACGAGGGCAGCATTATCCGTGCTACCAGGCGGCTAGATGAGCTCTTGCAGCAATTAGCTAGGGCAGCAAGGGTGGTGGGTGATGAGGGACTGGCAACACATATAGAGGAGGCGAACAACACTATCCGCAGGGACATCATCTTTGCTGCCTCGTTGTACATCTAGTTCATAAAGAAACTGTTGCATCCCAGAGCTGATGTAAAAGTCTGCTGCTGGCAACAGAGGCCAGGAGACGTGTGTCAGAAATGGAATTATGCGCAAGCTCAAACAGGGCGGTATATGACAGCACCCAGTCACTTGGTAGTCGCTTGATTCAACCTCGACAAAGTTTTTTATTACTTGATTGCGTGCAGCAGATGAAATTGACACACATTCTTTTAGCCAAATTTGCCTATGAGATGTGTTTTGCAACATAATTCAAGGCAGCATGCATTAGGTGGAGACCTGCCGCAGGTACATAGCGGCTATGTAGTACTTAAAAGATGAACTGGCTGGCCAGAAGCAGGGGCAGGTGAGCTTTCAGAGTGTCCGGCAAGTAACACTCAGTGTGCCACAGCTGCCTTTTGTGCTTTCAAAGAAAGAGACATACAGATGGAGTGTCCCATTAATCAAGTGCACTTCAAGATTGAGTTGCAATTCGACCAGGAGCTTTGTCGAATCAGTTGGTGGAGTATCTGATCTGGTCGGCTGTCTGGCTGTAGCTGTCTGAGCACGTAAATTACGTACTTTGTTCAACAGCTTGTCTCCACCTCGTAAGATTAAGAGAAAAGATTTCCCTACCCCATTAGGGCCAGCAAGCATGGCAGCACCATCCCATCAAGTGTATGGGATCAGTGAGCAGCTGAATACAGAGCTGACCTTGCCTGCCTGTGTCAGAGGGGGGGGGGAGAGAGAGAGAGAGAGAGAGAGAGAGAGAGAGAGAGAGAGAGAGAGAGAGAGAGAGAGAGA
>LKMJ01001244.1_pt1 | contig 22142 bp, 37 predicted proteins | sample 643391 | NCBI WGS metagenome assembly LKMJ01 (sample SAMN04112250, study PRJNA286221) | soda lake metagenome | biome: soda lake; feature: Kulunda Steppe; material: water; isolation source: sample PL-Br10 brine of Picturesque Lake | place: Russia: Kulunda steppe | collected 2010-07
CAAGGCTACGAGGACAGCTCAGGCTTGGGCTACCAGTTGGCCCGCGGGCAGGCCGGCTCAGGCTCAGCTACCACTACGGCTAAGAGCTCGCACCAATGAAAGCAAAGAGAAGGGACCTCCTAAGGGCCTACAGAGGAGTACAATGAGACTACTCACACTGCCACTAAAATCAGCCTTGGACCACTACAAAACATTAAGGACAAACTGAAAGCGCACATGAGCTAGCATAACATACTTGGAGATGCTAATACAAACTCAGGTTACTCTAACTATTGAAAGAGACTGCTTATCTCCGTGAATCTTACAACTAGCAATTCTTTTTGGAGCAATACAAGAATCAATGTATCGCAGAAAAGGAATGTCGTGAAATTTAGAACCGGTTCTCTTTAAGAAAATGGCCCACCTCTATGGCAGAGCCACTAATTCATCTTGTCTGTTGTGTCATCAGCCAGACAGCCAAATCCATATGCTTTCTGGCTGTCAGAATGCTTCAATTCAAAACATGGTGACTGAAAGACATAACATTTCTTCCAGGCTCATCATCAAAACCTTGAACAAAGGCGATTTTGGAGGAAATAGATATTTGGAGCACGGATGGCTCAACAAAGTCTGGTCTTACCGGCACATGTATCCAACAGGACTTTACCCCCCAATGGCTTCTACCAAACCTTTCAGCAGATGAACTTCGATCCTGCTCAATACCAGATGCTATTTGCATACTGCCAGTTGGAACAAAAAATTGCCATCAAAAAGACATACAGGCTATACACCCTTTGCGCTGGGATGTACACCTCATCGAAGTAAAATATTGTGATGATACACGACCAGAGCAACAACTAGCAAGAGCAACTGAACAGCATATTGGATTGAAACACGCCCTTGCACAGCAATGCCACAAAGTAAGCCTACATACCATCCTGATTGGATTGATGGGGACCATCTATAAATGTCATACTGAACTACCCCTCAGTAAGCTTGGCCTAGACCGGTGTAGAGTAAGAAAACTTACTCTTGAACTAAACACCCATTCTATTCAATATGCAACAAAGATCATAAATACAAGAAGGAGGTTGAAAAACATCAAGGAAAGAACATATGGCTCTTTTCAGAACCCTCCTGACCCCCATTAATGACCTTCTTCCTAGTTTGATGGTGGGGGGTTGCCTGGTGCTTGCACCAGGTGTAAACTTCTTCCTTAATTCACGCAAACAGGGGTTACCTTGTTGGCGTAGTCTTTCTTTCTTTCTTTCTTTCTTTCTTTCTTTTTTTCCTTTCTTTCTTTCTTTCTTTCTTTCTTTCTTTCCTTCTTTCTTTCTTTCCTTCTTGTTGATTTTGGAACAGCTTATAAGCCATAATTATGATAGCAGAGATGTGCACATCATCTCCAGGTAATTTGCGTAGAGCCAATAAGACCTCATATCACATGAGTCGTACGTCCAGATTCCTTTTCTGTGTACGAGCCGCAAATCAGCCTCATTGATCTTACTCAGCAAGGCATTGTTGGTTGTCAGTAGGCTGTTCCAAAAGTTGGCTTGTGTGTTGTTGTCATGGATCTGTCTGCATCGATTCTGCATTGCCATGGTTGATAGCAGATGTAGATGGAGGGATTAAAGTACGAGGGATACGGCGTCCATTAACTTCATGTCTGTAGTGGACAGCAGAGCGAGGCTGTGGTGAAGGTACTGCTTGAGTGGTTGGTATATTTCTGTCTGAGGTTGCAAAGTAGTGGATGGGAAGAATGTTAAACTAAAGTGGGTGTCAACTAGTCCGCTGATGTGTGTATTGTTATTTTTGCAGTAGACGGCAAGGGTACTGGCTTCAGTGTTTTGGTTTGCCAAAAGCTTGTGAATTTTACTGCCGGTGAGTTCCTCTGTTTGGGGTAGGTTAACAAGGGCGGCCAGTCTGTTAAGTGCTGTTTTGCTTTTGTATAAACTTTGGAGCATCTCACTTTAAGCTAGCCACTGTGATCATGTGGATTTTGCTGGGGGAAGTAAGGTCATGAGGTCCGTTTATTTCGAGGCTCATTAGGGGTCGCATTATGCAGGTGATCAGAGTAGAGAGGGTGTGTGGAGGTGGTTTGCGGAAGGAGAGAGCTTCGCTGATTTCATGAGATCTTATGAAGTACTTTTCTCCATGCTTCATAAGGAGCAGCTTGTTGGAGTGATTGCTAAGTAGCTGGCTTGCTCGCATGCAATAAGTAAGTTGACGTATGATGTGGAGATTAGTGCCTTCTCTGGTGGATAGAAAGGAATTAGAAAGGTCAGCGAGATGAGCAACTTGAGAAGGCTGAATGTGACATCCTGTGTCTGGTTGAAGGATCCTCGAGGCTAAATGTGAGGGCTCTGGCCAGGCGTCTGTGCTATTCAATACATATGGAAGGTGCTCTGAGGCCATAATTGGATGTATCTTCACCAATCATGGCTGTTGCGGTACTAATCTAGAGTTAGGATATATGCTAAATTGTTCAGCCTATCATGATATCCCAGATGATCACGTCTGATGGGGTGCAAGGGGTAACGGCAAATGCATAGGCAAGGCTGGGAATGACGGCTGTGCGGATGATATTCAGAGTTTGGCGTGGGGAGGCCTGGGAGGCATGAAGGGCTCTCAGTTTGTACCTGAGGTTACCACTGGTAATACCAGTCATGCGCTGAATTTGGTGTATCCAGTTGAGTTCCATGTTGAGTACCACTCTAAGGTATAAGAAAGGTTCATTTGAGGCTAGGAACTGAAACTTTGTTTCTGCGCTTCTTTTTTTGTTTGTTTTTTATTTACAGAGGGTCTGTGAGGGCATAAATCCATTATTGTCTCAAGAAAGGTGACAGCATAGTATGCCAGTGGCTTTTATCTTGCTGCCAGAGATACTCAGTGCTGCTCAAGGTGTTGGTAAGATGTGTGTCTGCAGCAATTTGTTCGAAATGCAGCCATGCCTGTATCCGCGTCCTCCCACCTGGAGCCATCTCAGGTGCGGCTCCATGGAGAGAAGGAAGAGAAAAGGAGAGAGAGTGTCACAATGGATGGTGCCTCATTCAACTGGTATCTATTTGGTGCTATCTCCAGAGGGTAACCTGATTTGCATAGTGGCATCTACAAAGAGGTTCTTGACTGCCAGTCAATGCCACTGACAGTGAATCAATGGCATCTGTAGGGAAGCCAAGGTCAAGCATGATCTAGATAATCCTATCATGGTCTGTGGTGTTGAATGCTGATGTAAAATCAACTATAAGACCATAAACATCCTTATTGAACTTCAAGAATTTTGCATCTTCAAGGCTCATGATGACTTTTTAGAATTGGTGTATCATACACCATGATGGTATCTTTTTGGTTGTGGAAGCCAGCATGTGTAGTGCTGAGCAGGGAGTGTGCCTTGGCTTATTCATAAAGGGCATTGGTGACAAGGTGGATCCAGAGCTTATAAAGGGTGTTTGCTAACCCTCTGGGTCTGTAGGATGATATTTCAGTTTCTGCTCCCCTATTCTTGTCTATGAGTATGATGTCACTGGTTTTCCAAGAGACAGGGGTGATACGAGATGCCCACATAATGATAGACTTTATGAATGGTGTCTTGCATGCCACAAGGTAGCATTTTAAGTACCTCATTGACCACGCCATCCAGGCTTGGAGATTTATTACTGCTACGAGTTTTGATCCATTCATTGACAGCACTCTTATCCAGGATCTTGGAGTGAAGCCACACTCTCTTCTTACGATAAGGAAAGTAATGGACAATCCTTTCAAAAATGGCTGATGACAGTGCTCAAGAGGATTTTGATGGTCAAGGACACAACCCCTTAATGGTGCATCATGTGCAAGTGTGGTTAAGAGAATCTAGAGTTCAACTGGTTCCGGCGGCAGCGCGGCTATACAATGCTTTAACCCAAAGCATTAGCTCCACTGTGAGAAAGATCTTACAAGCTGACATGCAAGTGAGCTCACAGTGGGATGATTGGTCATCCCACACCCTGTCTCCTATGAATGGTCTCACGCAATCCTACTTGTTCAAGGGAAGGCTGCTGAAGTGTGAGCCCATTGATCTTGGTCGTTTTGTTGTGGACCTCAGGGAGAGGCACTTAAATTATTGGACAGCTTATTCTGATATACATCCACGAGAGCGCAAAAGCAATCGCTCCACTTGCCATCAATGGTGCGCCCTCCCTACCAAGAGGGCCCTGGTCACACATTCGCCATATACCCTTCCTAGATACATGCTTCTTGATCTTCCTCATGACATTATTCGCAGCGTGGCTCGCTTCAGACTTTGTGCCCACACCCTACGAATTGAGACTTTGACCTGGACTCACAATACCTCCCCTACTTGTGACTTGTGTAATGCTCATGATGTACAGGATGAGCAACACGTCCTTTTCTACTGCACCCATCCACACGTGGTCTCTCTCCAAAGGACTTCAAGCATAAGTTATGCTTCCCTGTTTTCTTCCGCAGGCTTAAACAATGTGCCTGCTTTTCTGGGCCAGGAAAACAATGAGCTATGTTTCTTTCTCCACGCACTGATAGGTTTTTATGAGCAGGCTAGCAGTCGCACTTCTTGACTGAAGGCATCTGGATTTAGGCAGGCAAACACAGCGCAGTGTGGCACGTTTCAGGTTACACTCCCATGCGCTGAGAGTCGAGACAAGAAGCTGGGAACATCATGATGGTACCTGTGATAAGTGTGGCTTGCAGGCTAATTCAAGATGAAAAACACGCTCTTTTCTTGTGCCGTTGCATGCAAATGTGTTAATTGAGGCTTCAATTTGCAGACTTGTTTCACGATTTACCTATTGCTCACAAAATTACTGTCAATCAGACTGGAGCTTTTTTTCTCTCAAATTGTTCTGAAGATGTCTTCAATTTTTTCCAGAAACAAACTAATGATTCCTATCGTTTTATTTCAGAGCTTATGGATATTTTTTTAATGGCTGGTGTTCACCAGCAATCTGGTCAGTCAAACTACCTGGCTGAAGGTCAAACTTAAACTTGTAAACTTGACTGAAGGCCTTTTTCTTGTAACCCTTGTGACCCTTATGAGAGATGGTGTTGTATTCTTTGTTGCGTGCGCATTGAAATGTGCTATTTGAGAAGGAAATGTATTTGCAGAACAATGTATTGATTTTACCGTGGCTGACAGGATTTAAATTGGAGACACTGGAGCTTTTCAATTTGACAACATCAGTGCTGAGGATGTGAAGTTGTCACATTGAGATGGTCTCGATGCACACTGCTTACAAAACGTGAACAGACCATAAACATGATACCCCAAAACCCGCGCAAAAAACAAAATGAAACCCAGCAGCATGCAGTCCAAGAATAAAGCAGGAGCAACTAATCAATTTCATCTTCAGCCAAGTCCAGAGACCCAGCCAAAAGATGGATGCAGGTGTTGGAGTGACACTGCATTTAGTTTGTTCAAAAGCATGCATTTGAGTGCATTATCGGATATTCTTGTTTTTCTATGGCTGGTACTAAGCCAAACACATAGCAGTGTGCATGTGCTTGGGCGTGATTAAAAAGCACTGAGTGTTGATAGAGAGATACGACTGCCCCATGGGGCAACAGAAGTGAGATGCTCACCCCTATCAGCAGTCCAAACAAAGAGGGGCAGCAGGGCTTGGCACCTGGATGCTGCGTCCAATGCTTGGGTGCAGGGTATCAGGGCAAGGTCTTCCACACATGCCTGCCTGTTCAATCTGCCAGTGCGCACACCCAATCGGCGCCCTACCACTCCCTGAGGGCCAATGCTTAACATCGTCTCTGCACAGTTAAGCTGACAGGCACCAGGAATGAGCAACACACACAGAATTCGCCACAACGCCTTGTGACAAGACTTGGCACCCTGCATACTACATGCACCACTTCACTGACATTCCTTGCTGACGCAGTGCATAATAAGGAACACAAAGGACAATTCAATACCTCAGAGAACCCAAAAAAGCACATGTAAAACCTTGTCACAGATTTGTTTCCGGACCCACCACGGCAAGGCCTCGCTGCCTCATTTCCAAGACCAATCCTTTCCAAGACTAAGCTGCACAATCCGTAAACGCACGCACAAAAAAATGGTGAGGGCAGGCCCGGCTCTCTGCCGACAAATTATGGTAGTGTAGCTGCTTTGGTACTTGAGTAGTTCTGCAGCAGAAGGAACAGGCACCCACCCACCCCCCCACACACACCCACACACACCCACACACAAGAGCTGCGCAACCGCTCAGCAGCTTTCCTATTGGAGGCACGCAGCATCCAGGTGCTAGTGGCTTTTGGCAGGCGGACACCCGCAGGCCAGGTTACCCTATCCCGGTGGTGGCGTGGCGCCCGGAGTGGCTTTGGCGGCAGCGCTGGCCGCCACGGCTGCCGCAGTGGCTGCCATCTGCGGCGGCGGTGCAGCCATGGCCGCGGAGGGCGGAGCAGACGCTGCGGCAGCTGCATCGGCCATCAGCGCGTCGTCATTCATGTCCTCGCTCTTCACAGTCAGTGGTAGCGAGGGTGCAGTCAGCCCCGCGCTGGCCTCCCTCTGGCTGGGCAGCGGGGGCTGCAGGGGCAGAGATTGCAGGGCTGCAAAGGGCGATGCGCCGGCGGGGGGCAGGGTCGGCTGCTGCAGCTGTTGTTGCGCGCCGCCCTTGAGCCGGGTATAGTTGGAGGTGAACACCTTGCGCTTGTCCACGCGCTTCTGGCGGTACACATCCAGCACATGGGTGGCACCAGAGAAGTCACGAATCCACGTGTCCACACGGCGCTCGTACAGGTCGTTCACCTGCACCCACACGCTCACGCACACGCACACGCACACGCACACGCACACGCACACAGCCCACAGCGCATCAGATCGGGCGTGCACTGTAGGCTCAATTGGTGGCATGTTGTCCTGGCAGGCAGCTGAAGCAACTGAGTCTGCAGGGGCATGAGTTGCTCGCACAGCAACCTGACACAGAGAGTGGGCTCGCGCAGCAACCTGACACAGAGAGTGGGCCCGTGCTGCAACCCGACACAGAGAGTGGGCTCGCACAGCAACCTGACACAGAGAGTGGGCTCGCACAGCAACCCGACACAGTGAGTGGGCCCGCGCAGCAACCCGACACAGAGAGTGGGCTTGCACAGCAACCCGACACAGAGAGTGGGCTCGCGCAGCAACCTGACACAGAGAGTGGGCGGCAGTGGCATGTTGTCCTGGCAGGCAGCTGAAGACGCTGAGCCTGCGGGGGCATGAATTGCTCGCACTGCAACCCGACACAGAGAGTGGGCGGCGTTGCTGAACCTTAGAGCAGAGGCGCTCTGCTGGTGTGATAGCTAGGGATGGGTCAGAAGGGTTTGGCAGACCCGCGTCGAGGCTCTGTAGAGCCTCGTTAGAGCCTATTTGAGCCTCTACAGAGCCTCTTTGGCATTCTGGTCGGAACCTATTTACCCATCCCTATTTACCCATCTCTCCCTGATAGCCCTCGCGTGTCTGCAAGCACATGCCGCGCCTCGCGTGCTCACATGGGTGGCGCCTCCACACGCTGCATGCGGCTCAGGCACTCACATGGATGATGGCGTGCACGAGGCCGTCCATGTCTGCCCGGTTGTCGTGCTCGGGCCCCGCCATCTTGCAGGACAGGACGAGGCAGCCAGGCTGTGACATGGAGAAGCGGCAGATGAAGGTGCCGGAAGGCTGGTTGACCAGCGCCTGCAGGAACCAAACAAGCAGAGACCGTTACGTCGCATGCCCCTCCCTAACTGTGCATGTGACAGCTCCTCTGGGGCGTCAAGTGTTGGTGGCGCTGCGTGTACTGCAAGTGCACCAAGGGAAGCAGCCAGTGGCTCATCTGGAGCAGTTTCGTCGCGCATCTGGAGCAGCAGAGATGCGGGCGCAGCCTGCCTGAGTGCGCGAGCGCCCATAGCTACCCCACGCGCTGCCAGTGTGTGTGAAGCGCTCAGCAGGCCACGCAAGAGACTTGTCACGGCTGCCAAAGACCCAGCACGGGGAGGAGGTAAGGTAGCTCGACCTGCTCATCTCAACCTTTTTGTCCTCATTGCTGTGCTCAATCGATGCTGCCCCGGCACGCAGGCTTCAGGTCGCACGGTTGCATGGGCGAATGACAGGCATGCACTACGTGTGCTTACTCACAGGCATATGAGCATGTGTGCAGTTTGTGCACATGCGCCTCGTTGTGTACCAAAAGATCAAGGAGCATGTCGCACATGAGCTGGGCCGGGTTCAAGTGTGTCGAGGCGCGTGTCCACACGCGCATGCCCTCATATTTGACCTTCCACTCATGCATTACCGTCCCAGGAGTGCGAACATCTTGCATGTGCAAACGCACGCGTCCGTGCCCACACACGCACACCTACCCATCTGTGCGGTGCCTTGCTGGTCCATGTCAGAACACACATATATGCACACAAGCACACACACCTGTGCGGTGGGCCTTACTGGTCCACGTCAGAACACATACATGCACACACACCTGCACAGTGCCTTGCCGGTCCATGTCAGAACACACACACGCACGCACACACACCTGCACGGTGCCTTGCCGGTCCATGTCAAAGCCGCTGATCACGCAAGGATCCTCGACATTCCAAACCGACGAGATCTGGCGCAGCAAATCCAGTGTGGCCCGGAACTGCACACACGTGTGTGTAGGCAAGCGTATTTGTTTGTGCGCACGTGCTTGTGTGCATGCACGCACGCACGCACGCACACGCATGTGGAAGGTACGGGCAACACCGTCCCATGGCTGCAACTGCATATGATGAGCGGGCATCTACTCCGTGCATCGGAATATCCCGGTATCGCAGGAAGCAGACCGCCCTGCTCTTAGGCTAATCCTGTTGACAAATCTGTCACTACAGGTTACCCAAAAGTGACACAGGTTACGCAAAAGTGACACAGGTTACGCAAAAGTGACACTGCACGAAGTGTTGCTGTTGCAAGACCTGTCATTCTAGATGTCGCAGGTGCATCAATGCTGGGCAGCCAGATGTACTTCACACGGTTTACAGCAGCAGCTCTCCTTACAATCTGTAGCCAGCTCACACCATGAATACTGAAGCCCTTTTGCATCAAAGGACTTGATCTTCAGATGCCAACTTCTTTTCACTTGTATGCAGGTCAGTTGGGAATGGTTTGCGCGCCTGTGGCTACATTCAACACTGCACCCTTCATCCAGTCTGGCAGCGCACCTGCGCAATGAACTCCTCCCACTGGGCCTGTGACACTTCTGCATGGTCGCTGGACTGGTCTGAAGGGAAGCCAGCTTGTGAGAGCAGGGCCTGCAGCCACAGGCATGCGCACGCAAGCGCAGGCGTACACAGTAGGTGCGCGCCATACCAACTACGTATTGTCCATCACAGCACGCGCATTTTAGAGTATGCAGGGGGGGGGAAGGATGGCCGGCATCCCCTGCTTTCAGCTCATGCCTCAGTGTGTGCCCTTCCACCGCTATGTGCCACCCTACCATTGAACAGGGCTACAGAAAGGAAACAAGCGAGAAATGCAGGCACCAAGAGAGGGGAAAATAGGAATCAGCGTCACCGCCTGCACATTGCCTGCACCCATATGCTCACCTGGATGTCCAGCTTGTTGAGCTTGCGCTTCAGTCCTGTGTTCTCATACTCCTCGATGATGAGGTCCTGCTTGCGCACGCACATGTGTCAGCGTACTCACTCAGCCAGAAACAGGACTGGGGCCTCACGCTATGCACCGATGGGAACCTGCACGCGCATGCATCCTCGCTCAGCCAGAAAAGAACAGAGGGCCTGCACTGTGGAGTGGGCGCCTTTGGCGGCGTCATGTGGTTCCATGAGCCTGGTCAACGGGGCAGGCAACGGCCTGCTTTTAGCTCCATCTGGTTCCATAAGCTTGCAGGTCAGTCTGGCAGGCAACGGCCCAAAAGGTGGAGGCCCTTGACGCAATGGAGACAGGCGCCTGTTGGTCGTGCCAGTTGCTTGCGTTGGCGCCTGTTGTCGCGCCAGTTGCTTGCGTTAAGAGGGAGGGGAGGATGCCAGCCTGGAGGACCCATGAAGCTAGCACATGAGCCAGGCAGCTACGCCAGGATTGCACCCATCTACTGTGCCGGCTCCACTTTCCTCCTATGCCTCCTCCTGCTTCTCCTTAGGGCCCCGGAAGGCAGGCATAGCCACCTGCTCTCTCACCTGCATCGCTGCGCGGGAGAAAGGGCCAGGCCCCTCCTCCTCAGTGCTCTCCCCTCTTGACTCTGGAGTGTCTAACGCCGCTGCCTACAAGGTGAGATGACAGACCGAGCAGCTTCACTTGCTTCCTTCCTCCAACGTTGCAAATTCCAGACATGCACACATTCATGGGAGGCGAGTTCACGCGCATGCCACCCATATGCTTTTGGACACGCCTGACACACACATGCGCACACAGATTCAACACACTTGCGGCGGCCGGTAGTGTACGCGCATAACAGTCACGCGCACTCTCACACCAGTAAGTTTCAAGCTCCACATATGAACGCCCGCGGCATGCCTGTTCCTTTGAGCCCAGCATTGACATGTGGGAGCCTTAGATGTGCCCCAAAACACCTATGGTGGGCCTGAAATCGACAGCCCTGCGCATCGGCACGCACGCACCCGTGGCTTTCCCAAGGGCCTGGCCCACCCCTCCCCTGTCTCTGTTAGTTTCACACCCAATTTTTGTACAATGAGTGCCAATATGAAAGATGACACGAGTCTGGGAGCCCATGCTTGGCACGCGCCCGTGGCTTCTGATGTGTCCGGCCCACCCCTCTCCTATCTCTGTTTTACACCCAATTTTTGCGCAAAGACAACGCCTATGTGAATGATGACACAAGTCTGGGAGCTCTGCGCATTAGCACGCACCCGTGGCTTCCCGATAGGCCCACCCTTCCTCCTGCCGATTAGCCTGTCCTCCCCAAGGCCCGGCGTCAGCTGGTTGCCTGCCTCACGCTTCCGCATGCCTGCCTGTCAGGAGCACAGCACAGGCAGGTACATGAGCGAGCGGGTACCTGCTGCCCCCCTTCCCCTCCGGTTAGTACGTGCATGCACAGCAGAGACAGCACAGCTGCACGCGCATGCAAACTCACAAGGGGTAACCGCTTTTGAATGACTGGCACATCAGCTACATGGCATGGGTATTGAGCCTGGACGGGGTGTTGGACAACCATACTATATTGTGACTGCATTATGGCGGCCAAAAATGAACAATAGCCCTTGTGCTTGGGTCAAGGGATCCAAGATACATCTGCCTGAAATGCACTGCAGACTTTGCCCTGTGGGTTGCCCTGCACCATAAAGGTTGCTCTGCTCTTGAGCAGGCGATCCATGTCAACCTTATACAAGTGTGTGAATGTCCGCTGCCTGAGGCCTCACTGCACTGGTGGAGATGCCACCAACATAGCGAATAGAGTTGCTGGAGGCGCCACCAACTTAGAGAATAGAGTTGCTGGAGGTGCCATCAACATAGAGAATAGAGAGGCACTGGTGGAGGTGCCACCAACATAGAGAGGCAAGGGGGGGGTGGGGGGGTCAAGGAGAATGCACCAAGGAACCCTGGCAAAACATGCAGGCAGGCGCTGTACCTGGAATTGCTGCATTGGGTGATGCATGGTGTGCAGCTGGTGCAGCTGGTGCATGGCCATCAGCTCCTGCTCGTGTTGGCTTAGGTTTTCCTGTTGCAGGCAGTTGCAGGCAGAGTCCAGGCAGTTGGCAGTGTACACGGCTGGAAGGCTTATAAAAGGAGGTGGCCATGCAGGTGATGAGGGCGGCAATGTCGTGGGAATGTCAATGAACGCAGCCACTTCTCAAAAACCGTGTCTTGAATCACGCCTGCAACCCCACCCACCCTAACCCGCGCGTACACCTCCCTGCCATGTGCCCTGTGCTTTTAGCCCTTAAGAGTCATGTTGTGACCCAGGCCCCCAACCCCCCACTGACTCGTTCGTATCTGCGCCCCTCCTTGGAGTTCCCAGCGTTTTTGCCGATTGCCAGCTGGAGGCTGCGCAAGCCGTCAACCCCCCGATTCATGCCTGTGTGCGCAAGCAGCCTTACATCCAGGCTGGCGGTCAATCCGAGCCTTGCGTGCGCGCACCTCCTTGGGGTATTGGCCAACCGCCAGCTGGAGGCTGTGCAAGCCCCCCCCAGAGAGCTCCCCGACGTACCGTTGGTCTGAGCCCTGCAGGTCCAAGTCAACAATGGGAGACCTTGTGAGGAGATGATCAGCCAAGGGGTGCGGGTCTGGCCTTCCATCCTGAGCTAACACACTTGGCCTCCATTCGGGGGACGGTGCTGACACATCCAGCGTCCGACCCCAGGGCTGCCAAAGCATGAGCGCGCCAGCCTGGTGCTGGCCCTGAGGCTGCAGATAAGCAACCGTCTACAAGCAGGGCAATCACACAGGAAGAGTGGCAGAAAAGCGTGCACCTTGCCACTCCACGGCTATCAGAAAGCGACAGGCCGCCCGGGGAAGGCATGGCAGATTTTGACCTGCGGCCCCATCAAGACCGCTCTGCGTCAGCATCAACTTAATTTGGGTGAAGCATTCTGGCCCAGCCCATCATAAGCGCAAATGAAGTGGTTGGATGTTCCTAACCTCCTTTCGGACCACGAGTGTGGTGCTTTTGAGCAATGAGAAACCGAACCTGATCCATGTCCCAACCCAGGCTCACCTTGAACCTGCTCCCCCGCCGCAACTGTGACTCATCGGCCTCCATGGGGATTGCCTGGGATCCCTCTCGCCTGCTACTTTTCTTGCTGCCCCCGCTCTCCTCCTGTGTACACGCAGCGCGCACACAGACAGACGGCCTGTAACACTTTTACATGATATGGCATGCAGTGGGCCAGAGCTACACCATGCCCGTGCAAGTGTGCCTTTAAAACAACCTACACGTTCAGTAACAATGTGCTGCATGCGAAGAACGCCTGAGCAGGTTGGCATTAAGTTGCCAATGGCAAGGCTGCCTGAATGATGCAGAGGCACACTGTTGGGCAGCGCAGCCAGCGTTGGCCAGTCGTGCTACTCATCATGTGCGAGGAAATTCACATCATGCTTGCAGCGCTGCCGAGCATGCTGCTTAGTGAGTTAAGCCAAGCCCCCCAAAGCCCCCAAAGCAAGACAGCACATCCCATCGTGCACACAAGCCTTCATGTGTGCAGATGTGCTTGCACAAACAAAAATAAGCAAGAACACACATGCGCGCCCGCTCGCCTGCCGTGCGCATGAGTGTACCTTGTAGTAGGTTGGGCTCGCCACATCAAAACTGCAATTAGGGGCAGGGATGCCCAGCTTCTGGCATGCCTTCTCCCGCTGCTCCGCACGACAAATCCCAATCGTGGGCACATTGTAAGCAACATACAGCATGTCCAGGTCCATGATGCTGCACGCAAACACCATGTACACCTGCATGGCAATTGCATGTGTGCGCGGGGGGGGTGGGCATGTGATCAAAAATAAAGACAATGTAATTGCTGCACTTATAATAGCTCATAGTTGCAAGCGAGCATGCTGCTGCTGATGATTATAGTGATGACGATGATTGCGAATAGACTAAGGCCAGGCATAGCAAGGTTTGAAAAACCAAGAGTAGGATTTTGGCACACCACCATTGTGGTAGCTTACCCGCAACAAGGCAAACGTCTTAGGAGCACACGACCTTCATGCGCAGCTGCTGTCTGCAATTCAGATGCAAACACACTACATCATGCAGCAGCAGCGACACCACCACACATGCTGGGCGCCAGATCCGCCTACCCATTCTCAGCCCACCTTGTTCATGCGTGTGGGCTTGAGGAACTCAATGTTGACAAACTCAAACTCGTAGGAAGAGAGCCCCAGCGGCGCCCCCTTGTGCTCATCTTCCTGCTTCTGCGGCGGCTGCGGCGGCAGCGGCGGCTGGGGGGGCTGTGCGGATGTGGGGGGGCCTTGTTGCGAGTGCAGGCCGAGGTTCAGAGGTGCGGGTGGCTGCAGTGTGTGCTGCGGGGCCTGCTGGCTTCCAAAGGAGCCCCGGGGCCCATGGTAGGGTTGGAATGCGCGGAGCGGGGCCTGCTGCGGCTGCAGCTTCAGCGGCGCCTGCGAGTCCTGCTGCAGCGCCTCGTGCGGCTGCGCAGGCGCATGCTCCTGCTGCTGTGCCTGCTCCTGCTGCTGCGGCTTGTCCTGCGGCTTCTGTTCAGGGTTTGCTGTTGCCTGCTGCTGGGGCTGCAGCTGTGATACCTGCAGCTGGGGCGGCTTGCCTAGGTGGTTGGTCTGGAATGGTGCAGGCATACCTAGGCTCAAGGGCACACCGTGGGGCAAGCCTGCAGGACAGTCCAAGAGCAGGAGGGGGGGAATGCCTCAGAGCACGCCCTTACACTAAAAAAAGCAAACACCCAAAGCATTGTTAGGAGGGGAGATGTAGTAGCATGGTATGCATTACATAAGGGCCACACTTGCTTGTTTGCACGCATGCACACGCGCGCACATGCGCACATGCACACGCGCACCCACACGCATACAAACTCATGCATGCGCACCTGGGTGAAACGGCTGGAAGCCTGGCGGGAAACCCTGAGAAAAGTGTGGAAAGGGGTGGGGAGTGAAGCCCTGCTGCATATGGCCTGGGAAGCCTTGGGAGAAGTGCGGGTAGGGCTGGCTCATGCCCTGCACAGTGCAGAGCGAGAGGAAGAAAACGCTGTTGAGGATGTGGGCAGATCAAAAGCAAAGGCAGTTGAACAGGCATAGCATGTGTTTTGAACAGATGCCTTGAGGACAGTATTGGTGCCTTGACGGGGACCTTGTCTCCACCTTGTCTGAGCCATTTGCCCCCACCAAATGAACAAGTAGACCAGGTCGTCTCTGGAACTTCCGGACTCATGTAAAAACATGGCAGTGTGTTGCAAGGCAACAATGGCTGGAAAGAGCATTTCACGAACACCCCGTCCGTGGTCGCTGCTTGATGGACGGTGCACCATGGCAGGGTGATGGACGGTGCACCAGGGCAGGGTGCCCACGACCTGAGCTGCCGCGCTGTGTCCCTTCCCGCGCCCCCCGCGTGCAGTTTGGTGCCGCCCTTGCCTGAGATGGTGTTTTTATGACACAGGGGGGTGCAGGAGGGGGCAGGCATAATGTTCCCACGCGTGCTTGCACACGACACCTTGGGACCAGCCAGTTAGCTAGCCGGTCTGCTCCCATGCAGGCGTCCCCCGCAGTTGCACGGCCCTGGCCGCATTGCGTGCGGCAAGCTCACCAGACAGCAATGGTGTGCAAAGGAAGGGGCGGGGCAGCAGCCCTAGTGTGAAGGCATTGTCAAGGTGCAGGCATCTCCCGATGCAAGCATGTGGTCCAGCAATGCGCCGTCCTTGCATCTTGAAGGGGGTCTGCACCCCTTTCCCTTTATCCCCCCTTCCTCGCGCAAGTGTTTTTGCACATAACCGCAACCAGGCCACCAGCTTAGAAAGCCTGACCGCTACCCTCAAACGCATAATCAAGCCGCAAGTCAATACTTGTGTACAAGAGCAAACACACACGCCGCACAATACACAACAGATACCTGAGGGGGGAGAAGGCCAGGCTGGAACCCTGGGAAGGCAGGCTGCGGGAAGCTGTGAGGGAACGGCTGCGAGAAGCTCAACTGGGGTGACAGGCCTTGTCCTCCCACATCCCCCCTGCTCATCTGCGCCGCCATCTGATGCAGCATCAGCTGCTCAATGTACGCGTTTTGGTCTTGCCCAGGCTGATCCATGTTGCCCCACCACTGCTGCTGGCCAGGCAGCTGCGGCGGTGGCGGCTGCTGCTGGCCAGGCACCTGCTGCTGCGTGGACGGGGCAGAGGAGGGGAGAGGGTAGTTGTTTTGAGCTTGTACAGGCAAGCGCTCGCTTTCACGAGCATCAAGCATGCAGCGTTGCTCAGAGTTTGCACGAGCGCGCCGTCACTTTGAGCTTGCACACCGCAAGGCTGTGCCGGTGACCAATTCCGGCTGGCCAGCAACGACGCAGGCACACAATCGTGCACACAGCTGCACATGCACATGCGTGCACACTCCCACCACACCATGCTTGTCCACATGAGGGTGGCCTCCAGCCCTTGCCTGAGCTTCCACAAAACCACCTGCTCTCTACACACACTGCCCCAAGTGCATTGGGCACCCACGTCCAGTGACTCACCCCAGGAGCAGGGCTGGTTTCTCCCATCTGCCCCGAGTGCATTGGGCACCCACGTCCAGTGACTCACCCCAGGAGCAGGGCTGGTTTCTCCCATCTGCCCCAAGTGCATTGGGCACCCACGTCCAGTGACTCACCCCAGGAGCAGGGCTGGTTTCTCCCATCTGCCCCGAGTGCATTGGGCACCCACTTCCAGTGACTCACCCCAGGAGCAGGGCTGGTTTCTCCCATCTGCCCAGAGCCTTGATGGGTCAAGGACGACAAGGTTGAGGGGTTCCTGTTAGACGAGCTGCGGGCCTTCCTGGAGTTACCGCCGTTGCCTTGTTGCGGAGCTGTGCCGGACGAGTGGGCTTCAAAGTGGTGCGCGATGTTGGTGGTGCCCTTGAGCTCAGTGATGGGGCGCTGCATGCACAGCACAGCATGTGTGTGTGTGTGTGTGTGTGTGTGTGTTTGTGTGTGCGCGCGCGCGAGCGCGCATGTGTTTGTTTGTGTGCGCAAGCGCGCGTGTATGCGTGTGCGCGTGTGCGTGCGTGCATGAGTGCATGCATGTGCATCCCATCTTGTGTCATTTTGTGGCACTGCTCTTTTGGTGATGGGGCGCTGCATGCACGCGGGCGTGGGAGCGCACTCATACACAGCACCGATGACAAGTCGAGAGTGTGTGCGCAGGGCCCAGGGTCCTTGGACCTGCCGTGTTGGTGGGGCCCTCAGTACAGCTGCCACAAGGCATGAGCACATGTCGCGCCCACGCAGGGCGCATGTATATCCCAATGGCGCCCTCAGCTCTTTGAAAGAGGACAGCAGGCAGCATGCTTTTCCTCGTGGGAAAAAAGTTTGGGCGTTTTTGAGGCTTGCAAGCACAGCCTGCATGGCCATGCATAGAGGGGAAAAGCGGGCAGCTCATGTGCGACCTGCTGGAGAACCTCCTGACAACAGCGGCTGCAAGGCCATGCAGGCAGTTGGGTGGGACGGGTGATGTGGAGCACATGATGAAGCCCGGGGGGGCCACAGGCGCGAAGGGCATGATCTCCATGGCATGTTGTTTGCCTTTATTTATGCTTGGCCATCTGGAGCAGGCTGCAGTGGCAGGGCGAGGACCAAACACTCACGGCTTCATGCAAGTCCTCAGGGCTCCATGTTAGCATGTTGTCCTTATCTTGCTGGGTGATGAGGCTGGCCTTAAGGGTGAGCGGAAATGACAGGCTGCCCCTGTGGTGCACGTCCACTCGCACTCGGAAGGGTGGACTGAGTCGCCTGCATAAGGTAAAAATGAAACCACATCACACACTCTTTCAGTGGAGATCAAAGTGATGGACGTGGCGCTGTCAGCACAACAGTGAATAGGTGCGCGGCTATGGCAGGGTCTCAGGCATTTTGGTTGCAGTGTTTGGCCCTTGCTCCACCTAGCCACAAGTTTAAACAAGGGGCGATACAAGCCCCGAGCTGCATGAGATGGCGCTTGATCACACTACGCATCACAAATATTTTCCAAGCTACTACGCACACCCACACCATGTCGAAAAAGCAACACTTGTGACACCCCTCCTAATGCGCTCTGTGTATACTCATGGTCCTACCTGCCGTGGCCATGATGGATGGAGCACGTATGGCAAGCGTCATGCATGCATGCGTGCATGAGTGTGTACCTATTTGTGAATGTGTGTACATGTGTGCACACAAGAGTAAGTGTGTGTGTGCGCACATGTGTACACTTGCATGCGTGTATGTGTGCGCATGCACATGTGCGTAAGCATGCCTGAGGGCGTGTGCGCCTGCGAGCAAGCATGAGCACACCTGTCCTGCTTCACAGGCATCGCGAATTCTGCAGGCGCCTCCACGATGCGCATGGACACTGCCTCGGGCATGCATGGCGAGTATAGCACAGGGTAGTGGTCTGAGGTGCCCATATTCTCGTGGTTTCGCCTGCTGGTGCCCAAATCCCAGCCCGAGCTGGTGACTTGTGCCTCTGAGAAGCGCTTGTACCGCACATACTGAGTCTGCAGACGCTCCAGGCCTGCAAAAGGAGGACAGCATCAGGTTTGACCTGGGCCGCCTGTCCAGCGTGCTTAATTGTACTTCGCAAGAAGTTTAAGCTCTTGTGTGTATGGTGCACATGCACACACACACACCAAGGCTGGATCCATGATGGAGAGGCATAGAAGCCCTGGTGGTGGATGTGGTTTTCCTTGTCAACCACTGCTTGCTCGAAGCATGTGACTGAGGGCGCGCGCAAGCAAGCTCGAGCATGAGGGTATTGTTGCATGCCCTGACCCCACCCGGCTGCTGCAGCAACCACCAAAGGGCTATGGAACATGGCGGTGCGCTATATGCGGCTCTGACGGAGGCGTGGGCTAGGTGAAGGTGGTAAGAACAGCTGAGAAGTGGCAGGTAGGAATTCAATGCGCGGGGTGTGAAACGTAGCCCAGGGCCTTGCACAGCTCACGAGCTCGCACACGAATTGAAGCATGCTGCTTGGCGTGAAGCCGGCGAGGTGCAAGGACTAGGACAGAACAGTGTGGAGAGAAGAAGGAACGTTTTTTCTGTGCGGCCAGGTCGAAGATTTCAGTTCAAGCACACACAAAACAAACATACATGAAGTTGTGCTGTAGATGCGTAAGCCATGCGGCCCCAGGTCAAGGTTCCTGCCGAGGAGGGAGCTCCCAGTGCGAAGTGCACGGCGCGACCATGAATAATAACTGGGAGCAGTGCGACTGGGCAGTATTCACACTTTCTTCGACAAATCAACATCCTTCATCTGGCTTGGGGATCTTGAGGCCGGGCGCGCATCGTCGTGCAACGAAGGATGGTCGTGCACCATCATCTTGGCAGGATGCAAAGCACAAGTACCTGGCATCGGCTCCCGGAGCTGCACCGCTTCTGCAGTTGCTGCAGTCCAGTAGTGCGGGACTCCCCCGTGTTGTCCTCCCTGGCCAGGCATCTCTCAATGAAAAGGCTCAAAAGCCCCGACCCACGATTACGAGTATGATGGTATTGGGCGCCTTCGGTGCATCCTCATTTAATTTAAAATCTATCAGTTGTGTCAGAACTGGTGAAAGGAATCACCTCATTTCCGTTTATTTCCACAAACATACACATATGCGCGCGCGCACACACACACACACACACACACACACACACACACACACAAACACACACACATACACACACACACGCACGCGCGCGCGAGCACACACGTGTTCACGCATGCACACGTGCTCGCACACTGCACGCACACATGCACATAGGGTCGATGTTCCCAGCCAACATCAGGGAAGTGCGTCAGTCATACTGCTGCCGCAGCGCCATCTCTGCCTCAGACTTCCACTCTCTGTGCGTTGACTGTCCTTTCTCTCGCTTCATCTTTTCTCTCTCTTTCCGATCTTGATTCTTCCGGGGAAGTTGCTGCCCACCCAGACCCTTGTCCAGGAAGGAATCCACTGCCTCAGGCTTGGTGCGCACCTGCGTGGATATGTCCCAAAGCATTCACTTCGGTGGCTCCAGAGTCTACCCTAACTTGTAACTTGTGGCTTGTCATCAAGTGATAGACTTCCGTTTGTCCAAGGTAGCGAGCACGTGAGCACAAGTACCTTGGTTGTCGCAGTACTAGGCTTGGGCGGCGCCGTGGGGCCTACGGGGCCCACCACCCCTTGCTCGCCACCTGTGTGGGAGTTGACCTGGCCCCCAAGCATTGCAACCTGCAGCCGTGAATTGAGCAAAAAGTTCTGATAAGTTTCGCCACACACACACACACACACACACACACACACTTGGGAGTTCGCATCAAATTAGTTAAGTTTGTGTTTGAAACAGTCTTTCAGAGGGCAAGCACCACGCAAGCTGGAGGAGTGCAGCAAACATGGCTGCAGGAAATCTGCCCAAATCATCGCAACCTTGACCCACCCTTGACATACCTGCACGTCTGAATACACTGGAGCCCCCTCCTCGTCTGCCTTGTACCTCTTGGCCTTGCCTTCAATCACAGCTCCCGGCCTCAATACTGTCCCTGGCTCAGCCCTAGTGAAACATCAGGGACACGGTTGCAATGGCCGATGCCAGGATAACGCGCAAATACATGCCAGCAGCATTTGGGCCAAGGCGACCAATGCCTTGAATGGGATGCACATTGACTGGGCCAGTGAGGAATCCTCACTGAGGATGATTAGCAAACGTACCCATCTAGATGTGTTGACGCATGAAGGCACCAGATTGGCTCCATGCTTGCCAACTTTGGTTAAACCACTGAATGGTTCAAGTGTCTCCAAAACCACTTGCATTCAAACATCCAATTATTCAGATATAAGGATTGCCAGGATTGCATACTTGCGCACAACCGTGTACATCATACCAAGGCTGCCACTTTTCCTTAAGCCAGTCTTGACTATCTCCATCAAACTGAGGTGCCCGCCATCACGAGTGGGTCTAGTTTGCATGCCTGTGGTTCAGTCAAGGGCCCTTGACCAGCAATCATCCTAGCTTGCCTGAGCCCTGGAATTTGCACACGAAGCGCTGGACGCATCACACCGAATCAGGCTCAGCCGCAACAGTATTGTATTGCTAGCAGTTGGGCCACGCAAGTGATCCAGTTTGTGCAGGGCAAGTGCAGCATGGGCTAGCCAAGGACGCGGACGAGTGCAACACGCGCCTGCCTTTTTTTGCGCAGGGGCCATGCTGCTGATTTATTCTGTATTGTTCCAATCTAACATGTCCCAAAGGACGGCCCACCTCTTCTGCCCCTTGAGCGAGGGCGCCAGCCGCGAGATATCAAAGTCTTCACCAGGCACTTGGCCTTTTGAGCCTTTGCCACTAGCCTGATGGCTGTGCGCCCCGCTGCTCGCTCCTTGGGGGCCACCCCCTCCTTTGCCGTGTGTGAGGGACACCGCTAAGGGTCTTGTACACTCTGGGTCTAAGAACTCAGGCACCCCGCCAACCTGCACAGGCAGGCAGGGGCACGAACACCGAACTGTGGCGGGTGACCATCAGGGCACGTGTTTGAGCGGCTACAGCGCCTGAAGTTGCCTCTGTGTTCCTTTGGGGCATTCACTGTGCCCAGCCACAGGAGGTTGTGGAGAAGCCAGGGTGGGCGGACTAAGTATGTGCGGGGGGGTGAGAGGGCACATAATGAATGAAGGGCACTCCATGCGCATTCTCAAGAATTCATGTGCCAAGGGCATTCTTGTGCCTGGCGGGGGTCTGAGCATCGGTAGGATGCATGGAATGGGACTTCATCAACACTGCATGAGCTGCATCCTTAGTGCTTGTGTCTCAGTGTCAGGCGCATGTCAATGCTTATGAAACACACATATCATGTCTCATTGTCAGGCACATTCTTGAGTCAGGACTTGACCTGATTCTGTGGATTGATGAACATGCCCTCCCTGCTTTGGACGTGTGGGTAGTTTTTTTTTTTGCCCCTGCCCGTGTGGAGGCCTGAGGTGGGATTTTCCAGACGTGCTTCTCTTCCTTCTCTGACCTGGTGGAGGTAGACATACGGTACTTCGAGCCCATGTGTCTCCTTTTCCTTAATTGATGTAGGGGGTGTTCACCACCTCCATAATTTTTCTTTTTGGCATGAATCATACACCCAACTGCATGGGAAACCCCATTATTCCTGATGGGGAAGCCGAATCCGAACACACAGGATAAAAAGAAAGCCCTCCTAGTCGTAAGTGCATGATCCATGCTCTTGACCTCACCTCATTAAACACTGCATCCGCAGATGGCAGAACCTTCCCTTCTGTAGGCTGTGACGCATCAGGTGGGCCCTGCTCTCTTCCGCCGGGGCCTTGGACTTCCCCGTAATCCCTCAACCTGGCCTCCGCAGTCAAAGCTCTCTCTTGTGCGCTGTCCAAACTGTGTTGTGCATGCATGTAAGTGCATGTGTGCGTGTGCGTGCAAGTGTGCCAGCATGCGTGTAAGTGCGCATGTGCGCGTGAATATGTTTGTGTGTGTGTGAGCGTGCGTGTGCGCGTGAGCGCGCGTGCGTGCGTGCGTGCGTGTGTGTGTGTGTGTGTGTGTGTGTGTGTGTGTGTGTGTGTGTGTGTGTGTGTGTG
>LKMJ01001245.1_pt1 | contig 22136 bp, 36 predicted proteins | sample 643391 | NCBI WGS metagenome assembly LKMJ01 (sample SAMN04112250, study PRJNA286221) | soda lake metagenome | biome: soda lake; feature: Kulunda Steppe; material: water; isolation source: sample PL-Br10 brine of Picturesque Lake | place: Russia: Kulunda steppe | collected 2010-07
ACACACACACACACACACACACACACACACACACACACACACACACAGAGCGCAAAGCACAGGGCTCAAAAGAGTGTTGTCACATGCGCATACCTCATAGTACCACCAGGCATGCTCCACCAGGAACATCAATTGCTCAAAGTTGCTGTAGGTGAGAGCAGCAAACTGGGGTCAGAGTCAGGTCATAAAATGCTGCTTGCAGAAGTGCCTTGCAACTATGCATCTACTCACGCTAGGTTCTCTACTGGAGCACTGTAAATGAACTTGGCCAGGATCTCATCCAGGATGTGGGCCGGGACCTCATCTTTGGGCATTTGTTCTGACAGCACGGCCAACCTTAATCAATTATTTATTTGTTGAACAATGATAGATCTGATGAAACGCAGGTAGTCCAACCTGTACATGCTCATCTGGTAGTCTTGTGCGAAGGGCAAAATGGACGTCACCAAGAAGATGGTGAGAGCATTTGAAGGCGCTGCAAGAGGGATCAAGAGAGTGCTCAAGGATGGAGATGCATCTCTCCTCGATGTGCCCCTGCCAGATGTTGTATCGACCCGCCTGCCCTTGCCCTGCTACCTGCAGGAGATGTCTTTGGACGACATCATTAAGCTCAACAGTGCCAGGTCCAAGCAGCCTGCCAGCAAGACTGCTGCCCCTGGCAAGCCCAAACCAGACAACGCTCGTGCACAGGCCCCAGCCCGGGCTCCTTTGAAGCTTGCTCCTGGGGTGAGCTTGTGAAGCAGTCCAGTGAAGTAGACCAGGTTATAAAGAAGTCTGGGAAAGGTCATGAAGGACTCGACATCCAAGATGAGCTCTGTCTGTCGCCCTCTTGACCTAATTTGGACTGGGCCCCTCTGGTTGATGCCGTGCACAGCACTGCACTGCACTGCGCATAAAGTGAGTCCGTGTGCTGGAAGAAAGAGCTCCTCTTTGTGATGCATGCACGCAGGCAAAGGGACCAGGCAATGCAGGTGTCACCAAGCGCCAGGTGAGGTGCATACTGAGCCAACAGCCTGTGCAGCCTTTTGGCACTCGTGCGGTCTCCCTTGAGGTCGTTTGTCCAAGTTATGGTGTACGTGGTCCCCCCTCTGCTCACCCTTTGCACCCCACGCCGTGCATTGCTGAAGCAGGCATTCTGACGAATGCCTTCATGACCGGCATGTGACGCCCTGGTGACCTGCAGGGTGCTGGCAACCCGCGCCAAGTCCGCCAGGCGCCCAAAAGGTTGAATAATGTGCAAAAAATTGCTGCAAAGAGGGCACCCATCGGGCCAACTGCAAGGTTTGTGTGTGTGTGTGTGTGTGTGTGTGTGTGTGTGTGTGTGTGTGTGTGTGTGTGTGTGTGTGTGCGCGCGCGCGCGCGCACGCATGTGGGGTGTGTAATGATCCTGTATGTGCGTGTGTGTGTGTATCTCGGCGTAGCAGCATGCTCTATTGAACAGTGATGGGTCCTGGCGCCTGTAATGTCTTGTGCACCGGGAGCTCGCGTCTCGCTGTAGCTTCAGATGTAGCACAAACAGGTCAGTACATGCTGAAGGGTCTGTCTGCTCTGCCTATGGGTGCACGTGTGCAAGGTCTTATTCATGTTCGAGCAAGGCATATGTGCAGGGTTGCATGGCCCTCCGCTCCATATGCTGTGCTCACCTGGTCACCTGTGTTTGGGACATGAGCCCATGCGCATGTGCGCAGCACCCAGCCATTCTCAGCAGCTATGCATGCGTGCTTGCAGGATCCTGCAGCTAAGGCAGCGCATGGCCAGCCAGCTGGCCATACGAGCTACCAGGCAGCCGCAGCAGCAGCAGCAGCAGCAAGCGCCCAAGCTGCTAAATGTGCAGGCCCCGGCTACCATGGTGCGACCTCGTGCCCCATAAGCACGTGCCCCTGCCTCGTGTGAAGCTGACTAACCTCTGTGCAAATGCATGTTTTTTGTTTTTTATGCCGTGTGGGGCTGCACTGATGCTTTGTGGGACAGCACTGATGCTTAGCGGGACAGCACTGATGCTGGGGAGGGGGCACCTTGTCTGCACCCTGGCTGAGCCATCAGAGTTTTGCATGTGGTAGGCACCCTCTGTGTGCATGCATGAGGCCGGCACGCCTCTGTGCACGTGCGTGCGCCAGGCAGGCATTTGAGCACACACCGCCTATAGGCCCTTGTGCCCCTGTCTCTTGACGCCTCGGTTGATGTGCAGCGGGCACTGCCATACTTGTGTGATGCGCTTGCCTGCATCCCTCCAACCTTTGTGTCCATACTTGTGTTTGTGCCTGCGCCGCCTGTCATATGTGGTGGCTGCGCTTGGGCCATGGTAGGCCTGCACAGAGGGCCTGGCCGGGGACGAGCATCATGCCCATGTTGATACAGATGTCTGCCGCTGTTATGGAGCAAGTCGGCATGGTTGCCTGCTGCTGCTGCTGCTGCTGCTGTGGGGTGGGCGTCTGCCTGGCGCATCAGGCCACAGCAGGATGTGGCCTCCCTTGCAAATACTGGCTGCGTGCCTGATGCGCTCTGTAGACCGTGCCTGGGCTGTGCTTGCGCGTGCGTGCAGTGCTTCTGCTGCTCAGCAGCGCAAGCAGGGACGCAAGCAGTGAGCTTGCGCTCACCCCACTTACCTATGCTGCACGTTTGTACGTGCAGGGCGGGGGAAGGGGTAGAGGTGGGGCTGCCGGACGGGGCGCCAAAGCGCTGGCCATGTCCCAGAGGATGCGCCAGCAACGTGTCAGCGCTGCTGTGCAGCGGGCACCACCGCTGGCTCAGGTGCGCCCTTGCCATCAGCTAGCTGCGGCATGTTCCAATGGTGCGCCTGTGGCCATCATTGCGCAGCGCTGCCGACAGGGACACACACACACACGCGCGCGCACGCACACACGCACACACACACACGACGCAACACAGGGATGCTATAAGTGTTTGTGTGCATGGCATGAATCGCACTAGTGCAATTTGAAACAGGAAGCACAGGAACAGGCCAGCAGACGGAAGTTGAGCCATGCTTGCGCAGCTGTGTGCTGCACCCCGATAGGCGTCAACTCTGCCCTTCAGTATTCACGCCCCCCTCTACCACAAACGAGTCCCTATCGCACGCATCATTGCGCGCAGCGAGGCGGTAGGGCAGGCAGGGGGCGCGGCGCCACGCAGCGGGTACCTGTGCAGCTCAACCGTACCGCTGGTGGCGGCGTGCGGAAGGCGCAAGGTGCGCGCTGATGTGGGGCCTGTGCGTCGTGTGGGCGGGGTCTGTGTTGCGCTGCTGAAAAGGCGTCGTGCGTGCGTCCTGCCTGAGGCTCCTCTGATGCGGCAGGCGCCCTCTGTCGCGCCCACGCCTTGCGCAGTGCGTGCCCCTGTGGTGCCAGTGCGCTGGACCGGCGGCCTCTGCCACGCCGGTGGGGAGGGCGTGCGCTCCCTCCGTGGGTGCTGACGTGGGGTGGCCCTACGCGCTCGCGCTCCAGCAGCCCCGCTGTCTGCATATTGAAACTTCGACTGGGACGGGGCCCAAAATTCGGCACCAAGCGCGCTTGCCTTGGCGCCAGTGCATGTGGGGGGGGAGGCAGCGTCCCTGCACCTTGCCATGGCGCCAGTGCACCGGGGGGGGGAGGCACCGTCCCTACACCTCGCCTGCAGCCACTCTGTGTGTGCCCCTGCCCTCCCAGCAGTCCTTCAGTGAGGGGTGTAATTGGCTAGAAGCTCCACACCTTTTCCTTTTTGGATGCACAACCTTAGATTGTCAGATAATAAAGAACTGGCGCAGATGCAGCAGGCACACACAGGAAGCCGTGTGCTGTGTGCCTGGCATCCATGTTGCGCATCCCTGTGCCCCCATCCATGCATGTCCATGCCGCACACCCCTGTGCCCTCGTCTCTGTGTGCAGGCGCGCCCCTCACGCTGTCCAAAACTGGGGCCACCGTACTGAGCCAGGAGGTGCGCTCTGCGTTGGAGCGTTGGAGCAGCCAGGCCGTGAGCCGTGTGCCCATCTTGAGTCCTTTGGAGTGCGGGTGCTGAAAGCCAGTGGCTCCATGCGTGGTTAAGCTAATGGCTCCATACGTGGTGAAAGCCAATGGCTCCATGTGTGGTGAAGCCTGTGGCTCCATGCGTGGTGAAGCCAATGGCTCCATGCTTGGTGAAAGCCAATGGCTCCATGCGTGGTGAAGCCAATGGCTCCATGCTTGGTGAAAGCCAATGGCTCCATGCGTGGTGAAAGCCTGTGGCTCCATGCGTGGTGAAGCCTGCCCGTGCGAGTGTGAAGAGCTTCGCCATGCGCGTTGCGTATGCTCTGGATGTTGCTGAACCGGCTGGTGCGCACTGCATGCGGGCTGTTGTGCAGCTGGATGACCCAGGCCCAATCCACCTCTTCAGGTGGGCACGTCAGAACTACAGGCCTGGTGTTTAAGTGCAGCACACCAATCCAAGCGTTGCTGCCCCTGTGCGGCACCAAATCTGTGCGGCACCAGATCTGAGCTTTGCCGGATTTGACCCCGATCCCAGCTGTGCCGCCCAGCTGTGCCGCGGCACTAGAGTCGGAGCGCGTCCCCAGCGCCACGCGCATATCCCTGACAGACAGCATTGGGGTCCCGTTCTGACGACCGTGGCCTCGTGACGTGCCCCCTGCATGCATGCGCCGCGTGCAAATGGCCTCGTGACGTGCCCCCTGCATGCATGCGCCGCGTGCGTATGGCCTCGTGACTTGCCCCCCGCATGCATGCGCCGCGTGCGTATGGCCACGTGACTTGCCCCCTGCATGCATGCGCCGTGTGCACTGCATGCGCCGTGTGCACATGGCCTGATGCGCACCCCCACTGTCGGACCGTTTGAGTCGGCATTGGGGGTTTGTTTGTCAGCTGGCTTGTTGGTCAGCCAGGGGGGTTTGTTGGTCTGCCAGGTGGGTTTGTTGGTCAGCCAGGTGGGTTTGTTGGTCAGCCAGGTGGGTTTGTTGGTCAGCCAGGTGGGTTTGTTGGTCAGCCAGGTGGGTTTGTTGGTCAGCCAGGTGGGCTTGTTGGTCAGCCAGGTGGGCTGCCTGCAGGGCTGTTCAGGCGGCGCATCTCTGCTGCCTGACTGACAAACCTTTGGTACCCTATTTCGCGTGGGCTTGCTAACGCGCGCTGCCGTGGCGGTGTGTGCAGATGCGTGCGCTGCAGCTGCAGCAGCAGCAGCGGCGCCTTGCGCAGCAGCAGCGGCTGGCGGCCAAGGGGCTGCTGGGGCGGGGGCAGCAGGTGGGTGGCATATGTATGAAGCATGCCGCGTGTGCTTGCCTGTGCCTCGCTGCGTGGCGCATGAGTGCCGTGGTTGGCGTGCACGCACAGACATGTGCATGTAAGTGTTGACATGGGATGCTTGTCTGCGTTAGAGAGTTTGTATGCGTTGCGCGTGTGGGTGTATGTGTTTACGTGAGTACGTATGTGTGTTCAGGTGCGTACGTGTGTGTGTGTGTATGTGTGAGAGTGAGACACTGCCTCAGTGGCAGGGCTGGGGGAAGGTGGGCTTGCTCGCTGTTCTTGTGCCCCAGCCAAAGGATCACGGCTGTGCTTTTGTTGTGCCTGCAGCCATGCTGCGCTCCAGGGGCGCACGCCGCACCCGGGGTGCACTCTTTGCTCCAGGCGCATGCCGCGTGATTCAGCAGCCCTCGCTGCACACGCCACTGCCCTCCATCCACTCCACCCTGCGCGCTGCCCCCCCACGCGCCTTGCAGGTCATGATGGGGGGCGCGGAGCTCCGCAGTCCCAAGGTCATGGCGGCGGCAGCAAGGCAGCTGCCCCGCCCCAGCCTGGCGCCCAGGCGCACTGAGGTGGGCAAGCAACAGGTGAGGTGTGGGCTGCTCATCGGTCAGCGTGGCCAAGCAAGAAAGCTGGGCCGCTCATCTGCTTGGGGGAGCTGTGTGCCCGGGGAACACTGCTGATGCTGCTGATGATGCTGCTGCTGCTGCTGCTGCTGCTGCTGGGTCTCAGTCCATCCCTACCGCGCAGCTCAGCCACTGTGCCCCTGGCAGCGCTCGTCCCAGCACCGGGAGTCAGAGGCGCGCAGATGCGCCGTCCGCTGCTCTGCTTGCATGAGGGGCAGGTGCCGTGGGTTGGAGGGATGTGCATTTCGTGGTGGCCCTGAGGGGTGTGGTGGTCTTGCCCTGCAAGTGGGCACGCCCACCCACAGCGAGTTAAACAACTGTACACTCACTGCCCCAGGGGATTTAGGTGCCCGAGGGAAGGGCCATGGGGGGAAGGGAGGGAGTGGGTGCTGAGGGAAGCCCGCACGTGCGCTTGCATGCACGCACACGTGTGTGCGCACACGCGTGCGTACAGCGCAGTCCCCGCGGCTTATGCTGCACCTCCTCTGCTCCCGCTGCAGCACGGGCCTCACACGTGTGCGCCGTGCTGTGTGTGTGCGGCACCTTGGACATGACTGATGCGCATGGGGTGCCGCAGGTGCTGCGCCGCGCGCCGATCGTGCCCCAGCCCCGCCAGCAGACCATCATCCGCGGCGCCCCTGGCTTGCTCCCCCAAGAGGCCCAGCTGCAGCAGCAGGCCCGCAAGTTGGCCCAGCAGCAGCAGCTACTCCAGCAGCGGCAGCAGGCTCTGGCCCGGCAGCGGCAGCAGCAGCAGCAGCAGCAGCAGCAGCAGCAGAGGATGGGCGGGGGAGGTAGGGGCATGCGGGCACCTGTGATGCAGTACCAGCAGCCGCCGCCGCAGCAGCCGTTGCGGCGGCAGCAGCATGGACAGCAGCAGCAGCAGGTGCGGCAGGAGCCCTCCTTGCTCCGCATCGGGGTGTCCCATGGAGGCATGGGCGGGGCAGCCGCCCCCATCCAGCTGGCGCGTGGGGGCAGCAGGCGAGGGGGCAGACGCGGGGGCAGGCGCGGGGGCTACTAGGGTCTGATAGGCCCCCTCACCCTGTCCGGCATTTCAGGGTGTGTCCTTGTGCCCGCGCGGCCCACATTCAAGCAGCCTGCCGCGTGTGCAGTGGGAGCAGCGTCCGAGAGCGCTGCTGGTTGGGGGAAGGCCGGTTTGTTACTTGTGGAGCACGACCATCGATGGGCGGCGCTCTGCTGGTGCCATCCACCCATCACCGATACGTGGCCGGGTGTGCTGAGGGGACCAGCCTAATTCGTCCCCAGGAGGTGCAGGGTTCTGCCCTGCATGCCAGCTGCTGGCCTATGGCTGGGTGCAAAACTCAAGAGCGCTGCAGGTCGGGGTAGGGGCCCGTCCATGACTTCGAGGACAGCCATTGATGGGCTGGTCTCTGCTGGTGCCATTGGGGTGTGTGCTGCTGGTCTCTGCTGGTCTCTGCTGGTGCAATTGGGGTGTGTGGTGCAGGTGCCATTGGGGTGTGTGGGTGGGCATTGTGGGATGAGTGACAGCTGGTGGGTTTATGGTTTATGGTTTTCAAGGCTGTATCCGCGGACGAGGGCAGCTTAGCCAGTTGTGAGCCCGAGCCTCCAGTGAGGTTCGAACCCCGGACCCACAAGTTGCCAGGGTGGATAGCCGACTTTCCATCGCAGGTGCCCCGCCGCCTGCTCAAGTATCCAGAGCTAGTAGTGACGGCTGGTGGGTGGTGTAGAAGCGGGGCGCCTTGTACTTGAGGCTTGCCACGACTGGGCGCTCAGGCATGTGGCTCCTAAGGTGCATGACATGCCTGGAATCTTGCTAATGTCTGTTGTCATGTGCGGGCAGCCTGACTGTGGTAAGCTGCACTCTCTCCAAACAGGTAGCGCAACGCTCGGGTAGACTGCCTGCTCAAGAAGCCACCCTGTGTATTTTGATGGTGATGATGATGATGATGGATGATGAGATGGTAGGGGTCCCCAACCAGGACTCTTCATTTTTCCTTTTGTGCCATGGCCCAAGCTTTCTCTTTCATGATGGTTGGCCTGACCAAGGTCATCCTGCTGTGCCTGCCTTCCTTAAGGTCAGCCTTGCTGAGGTATGTAACCTAAGAAAAAGAAATACTATGTATGCAGTGAAGCCACTCCCTACATCAAAGAAGGAAAAGGAGACGCATTGGTCAGAAGAGCTGTGGGTCTCCTTTACCAGGGAATAAAAGAGTGTGAGGATGGCAAGCCGCCCCCTGCTCCGGACCAAGACCTTGAGAGCAACTGGTTTTTCAGAGCACGTCACATTTGTGTGCATAAGGTAAGTAACAATGAGTTTAGACCAAATTGTTTGCATAAAGCATAGAGTGAGCATGTAGTTTAAGAGCAGTCTTACGGGCTTTTTGTGTGTCAAGGCCGAGCTCTTTAAGACAATTTTTTAATTATGAGAGGTATAGATAGAGCCTCCCTTACCAAGAAGGATGGTGTGAAGAATGACTTTTTTAGCCTTCAAGCACTTGCAAAGAATCGCATGCTGTTCATAAACGCCTGCATTGGTGCCCAGGCTGTGTATCTTCACAGTTCCCTCACATTGCTGTTCTCTTCAAGCTGCTCATCGCAAAAGCCACCATCCCGAGGTCTAGGAAAGAAGCAAAGCTCACTCCCATACACAAGAAGGGGCCAGTGACACGGCCAGGGAACTACAGAATGATTGCAGTCAGTGGCACGTTGTATAGACTTAACTCTAATCTGCTAAGCTCCATGATTCAGGACTGGTGCATCCAACACAACATGATTCCAGACACGCAATACGGGTTTTACCCAGGCAGAAGCACCTTGCAAGCCCTACTCATTCTTACACATTAAGCATTCTGCAGAATTCCAACCTTACCAACTCTCGTAACAACTTGTTGTGGTTTAAAACCATACTCCTATACAAATAACTAGGGAACCCTCATCTATTCCCGGCCTGGTCGCTGCCTCAGGCTTGTCTCGCAAAAGGCTTTTGCGAGACAAAAAACACAAGCCTGAGTCCTGGCAACTGTGATACAGCTATGAAACGACAAGACAGCCAAAATAATGCACCAAAACATTAAGTCCACCCTATAACTGGCAGGAGACTGCGTGAGCCAAGTTCACCTAGTTCTACATTAGAAAAAAGCAACAAAACTGCAAATGATACCTTAATTAACCACCAGCAACAATCATCCCTCCAGGATGAGGCAAACAGGACGAACTCAAGAGATATGGACACTGGTTTTTCAGGATCGAACAACAAAAGGCCACTGTATAACCATCAGACATGCAGCCGGAATCCAGATGATACAAGACAAATCACAAAGATGAGGAAAAGTAGAAACCAATACAAACAATCGAATACACATCTTGAACATGTGCAATTGTCTCAACAACCATTGATGAAGAATCCACCTTCACATACTCAAACTGTGACACAAACCCATGATTTGAGCCTGTGGTCAGCTGAACCTACAAGAGGCTCAGAGAAGTAGCTAGTAAAAAGAGTACAAAGCCTAGACCCAAGAAGCATACCCCGACTTCCCAAAAGGAACTAGCAAGGCTTGACAGCTCAGACCTAGCATCCTCCCTGGAACTATAAAAAAAGTACAGCAGCACAATTTAACGACCACCCTTTTCAAATATATCCAAAGGAAAAGCATAACAAACCTACCTAGATGCTGCTTCGAGGATGCCAGCTGTGAAATATGCTGTGATCCTCGGACTAAAAAGAGCAGCTTGACCCAACGACGGACATGTATCAGAGTCATACTTGTCACAGGACATACCATTGGCAATGCCTCTTGGACCTAGGATGCTATACTGATGCCGTCGGAAAGTTGTGCTTCGTTTGAATCAAGCTTGAATTCAATTGAATACTAGTTTAATCAGATGGGATTCAAGCGGGCAGTTGAATCAGGTCAAACTTGTATTGAATGCCCCCTGAATCAGATGGCGTTCAAATGGCATAATTGATTCAAGAGGATTGACAGTTGAATGGACCTTGAATCAATTGTATTTCACATGCACTTCAAATGGTTTGGCTTATATTGCTGGCCAGCTCAGCAAAAGGCCGTGTGATATGCTTCTAGACTTTTTATAAGATAAGTGTAAATATATTTGGCGCTGAGAGGCCATATGCCTTCCTCACTTGAAGAGTGTCACACCACAACGGTTGTGAAAAAATTCCCTTATGATGATGGAAGACATATTCCGTGCTTAAATCCAGGATTGATAGGCTCGGCAGGATATCCCCCTTTTTTGGCAGAGGTTGTGGTGCCTGACTGAAGGTCAAATTTAGACCTTTAAACTTGTATCTTCACAGTACTTAGCCTCAATGAAGTGTACTGTGTATTTCAGTGCATGTGGGATTTTAGTGCGGCTTGGAGATTCGGAAGGAAAGTCAATCTTGTGCTGTGTTGGGGAGCTTGCTGAAATGCCAGATCCTTGCTGATCATCCTCGATCAACAGAAGAAAAGAAAAACCATGCAAGCAGCTACCTAGCTGAAATCAGAGAAGGGATTGCCACTAGGGCCTGCAGTGTGGATGGCTGTCTCAGCTAGGAGGCTATTTCCGTGGCAGGCTTGGTATTTTGCAAGAGCAATCCAGGCATGAGGACGCAGGTGACCTTATAAGGTCTCTTGAGGCCCTGGTGCTGGTCAACATCTGGTTTTCAACTGCTGTGCACAACCTGGGACGTAGGAGAGGTGAGCTTATACAGTTACATCCTTGACCTCCTAACAGTGCCTCATATGATTGAGGATACATCTGCTGATGCGCACAATAAGCTCAAAAAAATCATGCAGCAAGCAGAGGAACATAAGTGCTACATGTATCAACCAAAGAACTAACAGAACAGCAGTGACAGTTGTGCGCAGTTGCACACACAGAACTCCGGGTTTTCATTACAAGCCCATAAAAATGGGACAGATGGGAGCATGGAAGGTGGTTGGTTCGAGCATAAGGTAACAGCGCACACTTAAGCAGTGCCGGCCAGGACCTCTGGGGTGTGGGTCACAAAGTAGGTGATGTTCTTGCCAAAGGGGTCGGAGATGTGCTTGCTGAGGCCTTCCAGGGGCTGAGTACGGGTCACCAGGGCTTGCATGGCAAAGCCAACAAATGCAACCTGGGGGCAAGCACAGCACAGGCAAAACAAGGGTGGTTTGATCTTACAAGATGCTTTGTGCGCCTGCCTTTGCAAGCAAGGACAGTGGCTTTCCAGTGCACTTATTTGGCACCTGTCCAGGAGATGGTTCGTGGCAAGCCAGCCATGTGGTGAAGTCCTGACAGAACAAAAAGCAATGACTGCAGGTTCATCGCATCCAGACTTCGCGCTACACATGGCAAGCTGATGGCATAACATCCAGTGACCCAAGTACTTACCATAGCAAGGCGGCCGTTCTTGACCTCATTGATGGCATGCTTGGGGGAGTTCAGACCCACAGGGTCGAAGGGGTAGGAGTTAATGAACCCACTCTGCAGCAAAGAAGGCAGCCAGGGTGTGGATGGAAACCTAGGCAGCAAGACATGTCTGAAAGCAGTGAATAGTACAATGCTGATGATGCCAGTGCAGCTGTGTCCACAACCAATTCTGGCCACAGCTACATTGCTGTGTTGGCATTGTCAGCAACACACAGTACACTGAACTTAGAAGGATTTGTCTGGGGAACGCGCTGGACACCAACATCGTGCAGCGCGCGCGCATAAGTATAAATGTCTTCTTCCAACTCGGTGAGTCAGTGTCTGTGACATATTCAAACTTGTTTGTTCATGCAATAGCCCTATGCAGGAATTTCAAGCACACGCAGGCAGAGTCCAGGACATTCTGAGCACTCAGAGGTTCCGTGTCAGACCTAGGCACTGACCCAGGCATGCATGCAATAACTGAGACTTGTGCACAGGATTTCAAAACAGACTTTTTCAAGTTGAAATGGGACACAAGCCGTTTCGAGGAGATAACTGGGTATTGATTCACTAGCACTACCATTTACTTATGGAGCAACATCACCCTGGCTGAATTCCTCCTCTCATGCGGCCTGAAAACGTATCATGAAACACAACAGCAAGCCCTCTAGTGCAACATCCTTGGTAGCATCAAGAATGGCACAACGTGACATACCTCCTTGTCAACTCCAAGGCGCTTGAGGTATTAAGCCATTCTTGACGCAACCTAGAATGGTGCATCAAGCCTTTCCTGTACCCCTCCAAATCAGGAGACAGGCACTTACCGTGCCAGTCTCCTTGAAGCCCTGGAAGCGCTTGGTCTCCAAAAACCCCATGACCAGGAAGAGGATGGGCACTTGGGCAATGACGGGGAAGTCATAGTCAGCGGCACCAGCCTCATACCACTTCACAGGCACGCCCAGCAGCTCTTGGCCCAGGATGCCAGTCACAGCCATCATGGCCCACCTGTGGTGATGTCGAGTGGGTACTTGCAATTGTTGCTCTTTGGCAGTCATGCTGTTTGTGTCGAGAAAGTGTTTGCATCTGTAGCTCCGCCCCAAATCCAAGCTTGCCCTCTTGCTGGCCCTGGCACTGCCTGTGCCAAACAGTGCACAGTGCTTGTACAGCAGACGCAGATAACGCAGATCTGTGCACACATGCGTCCAGCTGGGTGCATGCATCTCTCTCAAAATGTAGCGGTAAATGGAGTGAGTGCGTGCGTGAGCTTGCACAACTCACCTGCCATTGGTCTTCTCAGCCTCCACGTACCTGCGTGAGCAAGCAAGAGCTGGGGGTTTGAATTACGTGTGCCCCTTGCAACACACTCGGGCAGGGGCAGGGGTTGGGGCAGTTACACTCTTGCTGGTTACACTGTGGGAGATGCATCAACAGCTGGTGTAGATCCAAGCTACGACACCACCGAACGCGGGTGTCCGAGGTAGGGCTAGCTCACGCACCACTTCAGGCGCTCCTCGTTCATGCCCAGGCCGAGGGGGTCAAAGCCTGCAGTGCGGAGAGTGAGGGAAAGGGGGGGGGTGTCTGAGAGGGGGGCAGCTCTCGCGTTGTGCACGGTGTGCAACGAGGATGAGCAACCCAATTACGCTTACAATTGTGAAGTGTAAGGCGCAGCGCTTTTCTGCATGCATCCGCTGCACTCCTTGCACGCCCCTTGGGCTTGCTTTTCTTGATGAATCCAGCATCGTTCCTCCACCCTCAAACAGGTTTGCAGTCTAGCTGAGCCCGCACAGGCCAGGCTTCTGGCGCAACGAGCCCCGAATGCAAGGCTGCCACTGAGCTGCGTGAGGACGACTCGCCCGAGAAGGAGAGCGAAGGACGAGCGCGCGACATCTAGCGTCGCTGCGTACCTGAGTCGCCGGGCAGGGTCCCGTTAAGGTGTGGGGGCGCCTTCGTGTCAGGGAGCCACAGAGGCCTGTTGCTAGACTTCATGACCACGGCCCTAGCGCGGGAGGCCTTAGCGGGCTTGGCAACCAGCGCCTTGTTGATGTTGCGAGTGAGCGCAGCCATTTTGCAATCTAAGGTCAAGGTAGTGCACTTATAAATTCAGTCGAAGTAGTAAACGTAAGGGCCGATGTCTGAAAAGATCCGGTAAACGTGTGACCACCGGACGACGGGACTTGCTGGGTATTGATCTTCTATGCAACTGTTTAATTTTTTGAACGTGTGTATTCAGTTTGCTGAACCCCAGAGAGCAAGCCTTCAAAACTCGCCAGTAAGAGATTCTTGTCATATGGTTTGATTTTATAGTACCATATAGGATGGCCTCTGAACCTAAGGTACCCACGTTGGATTTGCAGGAAGTAAGGGACGAGAGGAACAACATCATTGCAGGCTACCTTACACAATCCGCTGATCAGCTACTTGATACACTCATCCAATCTTCCAAGAGAGAGAGTGAACGAGACAGAGGCCTGGAACGAGGCTTCCGCACGCACATCACCCCCAAAAACGAGGCGCCGAATACTGCACGAGATCGTGAGCATTTTCCTGTTTGCTTTGTTTGGCATTCTTAAGGTCTATTGATCAATTTTTGCCTGCACCATCATGTATGTTCATGTACACATTACAGAGGTAGTTGTTTTGTACTATGGCTGGCCTGTTTAAGCCACTTATCAGAGGCAATTCGTACGTGCAATTCGGCTGTTTCCGGGCAAAGTTGTAGCCTACAGGCGTGCATTTTCTCTCTGTAATGGGACACGCATGGAGAGGGAGCTCAAGGAATTTGTGAGGGAAGCTTATCAGTTCAGGATCCGGACCTAGAATATTCTAGCTTCGAAGCCCATGCTTTTGCAGATAGAGGAGTGTGAGCGCAAAGCATGCTCGCTTCCATAACACTTCCTAGTTGCATGTTCAAAGACAGACACAAGACTGGCACTTTTCTTCAACATCCCTGATCGCTGTTATAGAAAGCGACAAAGCAAAGACTATGGTTTGACTTGTACCCTGTGTGCACGCATTGGAGTTGCAGATAAGGCAGCGTCCAGAGCAGCACAAGGTCCTCATATACCTGCCAGCTCTCCAGGGGACTTCTCTGACCGGGACAGTGACTGTGATCCAGATGATGACACACTGAAGGTAAGCGCCTGTGCCACAGGCACTGGCTAGGAGCTCAAGCTAGCTCGCTCACTCAGGGCTCTAACTAGGTAGCAAGTCTCCATGATCTCCAGCAGCTGTACAGACAGACATGTTGGCTAGGTTACGAGATCCAAACATCACTATCAAATAAATTGAAATTTTACAATATTCTCTTGATTGATCTCTGCCTGAAGATCAGCTGATGCACTGAATAAAATTGACAACAGTTTGTATCGGGCATGAAAGGATGTGCAACTCCAATTGGCCCCACATGCATAAGCTGCTCATGGATGCATTGTAATGGAATTATATATGCAAGTGATAGTTGCAAGGCATGACGTGGCTTTGCAGGGACTACCTGAAGACACGCCCATCGTCACTGACATTCGTGATCTATGGAAGCTGAGCCTCCTAGAGCATACACGGAAGTAATGGATGTGTAGAGAGATATCCTCTTGTGAACCAAAGCTTAGCTCCTACCGATAAGAATCCCTCACGCAGCCCGCGGGCAACCGCAGAATCTATAGCTATCAGGAGCTAGCAGAGCTCAAGTTTGCATGTATATGTACGCCCATGAGTGTGCTGGCCAGGGTGCGCTGGACTAGGAAGCATCAAGTACACATGCGTATTCTAAAATTACTCTCTTTCAAGGCATGAGATGAGTGACCATCACAACGCCCAATTGGAATTTGCAAGGATCTTCTTGGATCGGCAGCCATGGCTCCAGAAGAGGCCAGAAGATCGTGACTAGCCGCCACAATGAAAACTCAGCCAGAAATACAGCCCAGATGCTACCCTTCTGGCCTAAGAGACCCTTAGTGCCTGTGAGGTCAAACAACACATGTGATAGAATAAGGGAAGAGGAGACAGGGAGAATTTAGACAGGATGAAGTAAATACTAAGATAAAATATTCATTCCTGCAGCGGCTAATTTTGAATTCCGAGGGTCGTGCAAGCGCCAAGATATCTATTTAAACTTGGAAGATGCTACTTAGTAGCGTTAGCATGCCCATTCGGGGCTGCCAACCATTTTGTGCAAGCCAACCATCTCCGGCACCTCTGGCTCATGTAAGAAGGCCTACCGTCGTTGCCCACTCCAAGGCGCCATCTGCAGGAAATGGATCTTCTACTGCAAAAGCTGAGCCCAAGGCTCCCGCGGATCCAGCGCCCAAAAAACCTGTTTCGGAACCTGTGTCCAATCCTTACACCGTGAGGTCTTTTACGGCGGGACGCTTGTCAATGAGTGATGATGAGGATGTTGGTGAGTGCGCGGCGTGCAGGTGGGGAGGAGGTAACCCTGACCGTTGAGTTTTGAGTTGGGGCATGCTCATGTCATGAGAGTGCTTCCATTTTCAAACACTCCTCCTCTGACGATCCAAATGAAACTCTTGTGGGGTTGTGCTGCGCTTCTGAGCATCCTTTTGCCACTGTCCCTGCTGCCTGCGCGCGCGGGCAGACGTCCTGCCCCTCAAGGACCTCCGTGATCGATTGAAGCCCTTGGACAGCCCATTCGTTGCTGACAACAACCGTGGAGGCGGCTTTGGTAAGTGATGTATGCACTAACACTAACAAGCGTTTCTTTTCTCCATGGGGGAAGAGAGAGGACAGTGTGAAGAAGACGCGGGAAGAAGTGTGCAATGTTTGCACTCACTGATACCCAAACATGCGTGCGAGTAAGAGCGCTCCTGTTCCTTGCGCTCGCAGTTGGTGACAGGGATAGAGTGCGCCTTCATACAGTGGAGTATGAGTCTGAAGAATCTGCAGGTGCGTTTTCTCAAAGATGAGCGGGCTGAAAAGGGGAAGTTGAAGGGCTTTGCTCATCTGTTTCAAGGATTTGTTGCTTTGCGCACACCAAGCACGTCCCTCTGGGCGGGGGCATACCAGGCTAGAGAATGTATGAACTTCCTGAATCTGTGGGTGTACTGAGAGCCTGCTTTCAGACAAGCAGGTGTGTGAGAGGAAAGGATGTGGCAGCGTGATGCCTAGCACCCTCTAAGCCCTTTTTGCTCTCAGCACTGTGGAACTCAAGACTTAGCAGGGATGCAAGCCAGACGCCTGCATTCTACCTTAAGCCCCTACTAGTAGTCTCTGTCCCTGAATGTCCCAAGGGCGCTCCCTTTGCCTGGTGATGGCACTCAAATTGCAGGGGCTTTCTGCGCCAATGGCATCGCAACATTCGGAGAGGAAGATGTGTGCCTAGTGCTTCCAGAATGGGCCATCAGATGCGGGCCTCGAAAAAAGATATACATGGATCCCAAGCAGGTGTGTTGAGCGTTGCGGTCCTGTATCGATGAACTCCTCAACGCGGGCAACTTAACAAGATCCTGTGTTCAGCTTCTTACACTCCAAACATAAAAGTTTACAGCCATGCCTGGTCCAGGGTGTTGGCTACATGTCAATCCCCATGGCCTAGGTGGGCATAGTGCCATTCACTTTCAAGAAGTCGACACCCGAATCCCGCACGAGCCACTGCTACCAAAAGTGTGAGCTGGACAGAGTTGGCAGGGCAACAGAGGCAAGGCCAACATTTGCACTCAGCCCAATGCGCCTGTGCTCATGCCTGACGCCCGCACGCGCGCTTGCAGTCAACATTTGCACTCAGCCCATTGCGCCTGTGCTCATGCCTGACGCCCGCGCGCGCGCTTGCAGTCAGCCCTCACGCCTGCACCCATGCCCCCACTCTCTCATGCCTGCGCACACCCCCACCTACTCTCACCCTGGCGCCCCACTTTGCTGCATTCTGGCTTCCTGCAGGTTTCCGCGGCGGTGGTCACGTGCGGCGGCTTATGCCCTGGGCTGAACGATGTCATTCAGAACATCGTGCACACGCTGGTTGACTACGGGGTCCCCCAGGACAACATTCTTGGGATCAAGTGAGCTACGCGGTTGCTGGCGCGGGGCATGCAGTGACCCGTTGCCTGATGTCAGCGGGCCCTGACCCTGATGTTAGCGGGGCCCTGGCCTGCGGAGTGAGCAAGGCCTCGTGGCTGCAAGCATGCTCCTCCATGCATGCCACCACTCTTTTGGGCCGGGGAGCCTTCCTGGACGTGGGGTGCAGTGAGCTGCATGGCTTCAGCACAGAGACCTCATCACGCCAGCAGCCCTGCAGCGTCTTGGTCACAGCTGCGGGGCCAGGCTGCCGCCTTGGGGAATGTTCAACAGCATGCAGCGACCAGCTTCCTTCTCACAACTGTGCCGCCCCATGCTTGCTTCCCACACCAAGCCCAAAGGCAACTTCCCACAGGGCCTGAGGTTGATGTCGGCCAGGCTTGTGCTGCGTGGGGCCCTGCCTAATGACTGGATCGTGTTGTCTTGCTGGGAGGGCAAGGTGGAAGCAAAGGCTGCTTCGTGGCCCTTGCAGCAGCATGTGGGCGGGCCTGAGCCTCAGCTGCTCACTCTGACGCACCCCAGCTGGCCTGCGCTTCTGGTGCGCACTGACATGCGCTCCCTGTTGTTCTCCTTGGTTGAAGGTATGGTCTGAGAGGCTTCTACGAGCGGGACGACAAGCCCATCACACTCACCCCTGAGCTCGTGGACGGGGTGCACCTGAAGGGAGGCACCATGCTGGTGGGTGGCTTGCACGCACCCGGGCTTGCACGCACCCTGGCTCCCACACATGCTATTGCACCATGCATAGGGATGGGTAAATAGGGTCCGATCAAAATGCCAAAGAGGCTCTATAGAGGCTCAAATAGGCTCTAAAGAGGCTCTACAGAGCCTCGACGAGGGTTTGCCAAACCCTGTTTACCCATCCCTAACCATGCACACATACACATGGCAGTTCGTGCATGTGCGTGCGTGTGTGCGCGTTTGCGCGCGGGTTTATGCTTGTTCTCTGGTCAGCGCACATGCTGGCTAGGGCTGCCCGTAGCTTCTCTAAAGATGAGGCTGGCTGCAAGTGCTTGCGAGGCGCAGTGGAGTGCCTGTCTTGCCTCTGTGTCATGGCAGCCAAGGAGGAAGCACGGGCGTGTTGCCCTCCTCGCTCCTCTCCTGTTGCTGACGTGCATGCCCTGGCTGTGCAGGTTGCCGTGCACTGCCCGGCTTGTTCGGAGACACCCTTTGCTTGTGTGCTTTCAATGTGAGCGCGGCATGCATTGTGGAAGGCACTGCACACTGGGGAGGATGGACAACAATAAGGCATCCAGCCTCCTCATCAACTGCCGCAACACGTGCATCAGCCCCGATCAATGCGCATGTTGCAGCAGTTGGTGAGGAAAAGCACTGCAAGACCTGCCTGCATTGCACTGCGCTGCACTGCGCTCTGCGTGACCTGTATGCTGCGTGGCCGTGACGCTCTGCGCGTGACCTGCACTCTGTGTGACCTGTGTACGCTGTGTGGCCATGACGCTCTGCGCAGGGTACCTCTCGAGGCGGTGCCAACATCAAAGAGATTGTGCGGCGCATCGACTTGTGGGGCCTGAACATGGTGTTTGTCATTGGCGGCAATGGAGGCAATGCCGGTGGGTGTGCTTGGAAGGAGAGTGCTTGCTGCTATCACGCATGGATGGTGCCCGAAAGCCGAGGCCTGATGAGTGCCCGGTGCAGTCAGCAACATGCTCAAAGTGGACTTGGTGGCGGGCGCGTGGCGGCAATGCGTGAGCTTTAGGTGGCAAGCGTGGTCTCGGACGGTGTGTGAGCCTGGAAGCCTGTTCAATCAAGCTTTGTGAGCTTTGCAGCTCCCTTTTCCCTGAGGCACTGCGGAGGGCGGTGCATCCGGCCACCCGCCCAACCAACAAGGCCAGGGTCCTATCCCACAGGGCATTGGTCCGATACCCGAATTGCTTGCGGACGGTGGTTGATGTGTTGATCACGGGCTCTGGGACAAGGCGCATCCCTGCTTTTGCCTGGCCTCGGTTGTTCTTGACCCTGCCCCTTCTTGGGGTGGCAGACCTTTGCGAGGCTGCACGCCTTGCTGCGTGTCCTGTGCCCCATCTTGTAAGCTTGTTTACCGCTCCAGTTCAATGACTTGCACCGGCCTGGCACGCCATCCTCGTGCGCTTATCCCACCCTGCCGCTTTGGCCCATCCAGCGCTGGGCTCATGCTCTGCACCAGAGCCTGCAGGCAAGGCGCTGCTGCAGGACAATGGTGCAGCGCCTCTCCCAAGGTGCAGGCCCCTTTGGCACAGATGCAGGCTCCAAGCAGCCCCACCACATAGCCCTGTGCCGCGCGCGTGAAGCAAGTGAAAGGGAGTGCCTGCGAGGGAGTGCCTGCGCACTCGCGCGCCACGCAGACAGAAAATGCCCCTCGTGGCGTCCTGCGTGCGGCTGCGCATAGTCAGTCAGGCATGCATGGTGGCTTTTGGGAGACGCTTTGTGCTCCGTGTGTGGTGACCAGTCGCTCTCCAACACCTCCTGCGCTCCCTCCTGCGTGCAGCTGCGCATGCGATCGCCGAGGAGTGCGAGGCGTCAGGGGTGGTGTGCAGTGTCATTGGTGTGCCCAAGTCCATCGACAACGACATCCTGCTGGTGAGCACGCGTAGCGTCACACCCAGGGCGCCTCTGCTCAGCCTGTGCCCTGCTCTGGAAGCCTGCCCGTCCCCTCTGCTTGCAGACGACGCGCGTGTGCATCATGTGCTGTGTGTGTGCGCATGCATGCGTAGATGTGTTGTGTGCGTGCATGCGTGTGCACACGCGCGCCTCTTCAATGATGCCCTGAGCAGCACAGGATGACCCAAAAGCAGCTGGGCACTGGGGATGTCCCTGCCTCGCTTCAGCAAGCACTCCAGCAAGCACTCCAGCAAGCACTTCCGCGAGCATTCCAGCAAGCCCTTCAGTAAGCCCTTCAGTAAGCCCTTCAGCAAGCACGCGTGTTTTGGTGCGTGGAGCTTTTGTTTGGCCCTCGGGGGAGAGGTGTGGAGACACGCCGCCACGCGAGCATTGCTGAGGTGTTGTGGAGAGGTGGCAAGCCAAGGCTGAATGCCGCACGTGCATTGCAGCATGGGGCTTGGCAAGCCCTGAGCCCCAAATGCTGCCGACCGGCGCGCGGCACAGCAGGCGGCGCACCTCGATTGTAGGCAATGCTTCACGACAAGCGGTTTCCTTAAGGCCTTTGCCCCTGGTGCAGCTGGCGTGCGCGCGCGCGCATCAAAGCCCCTGCGCGCCTGTCACACGGCTGCAAGCCTGCACCCCCTCTGAGGGGAGGGGCTCGGCCGTCTTCCCACACAAGCAGCTGTTGCAAGTCACATTTTGAGAGGCCCCCCTGGGCGGCTGTTGCAAGCTGTGTTCATGAAGCTACGGCGCTGCGCCGGGCGTCCTCCCGCGGGGTTGCGCTGCAGGTGGACAGGTGCTTTGGGTTCGAGACGGCCGTGGAGGAAGCGCAGCGCGCGCTGCTGGCGGCAAAGGTGGAGGCCTCCTCGGCACACAACGGCCTGGGCCTGGTCAAGCTGATGGGCCGGCAGAGCGGCTTCATTGCCATGCAGGCATCCATGGCGTCTGGTGAGTGTGGCCGTGCAATGACGTCTGGTGAGTGTGGCCGCGCAATGGCGCCCCCATGCAATGGCACCCATGAGTAAGCGTTAGCGACAGGTAAGGTAAGGTTGCATAGCTGTTACATTAGCGGCAGAGCAGCTTCATTGCAGTGCAGGGCATCAATGGCCACAGGTGGGTGGCTGTGCATGGGGGCCTTCTGTCGGCTGGTGGGAGGGCCGCTGGCCAGTCTGCTCGCCAAGGCCCAGATTGCGGCAGGGGCCCCCTGGTGAGCTGTAGGCGCCAATGCACGGATGCAGTGACCGGAAAGCACTGTGTGGTGGCCGGGAAGCAATGTGCGGTGGCCGGAAAGCAATGTGCGGTAGCTGGAAAGCACTGTGCGGTGGCGGGGAAGCACTGTGCGGTGGCCAGGAAGCACTGTGCAGTGGCCCATGCGGGTGCCTCTGTTGGAAGACTACCATGCCTGGTAGGTTCTCTGGCACATTGGTTGGTTCTTGGGTGCGCGCTTGTACAAAACTACTTCCCTGTGCCCTGGGCAGACATCCTATGCCTCTTGTACAAAAATACTTCCCTGTGCCCTGTGCAGACATCCTATGCCTCTTGTACAAAAATGCTTCCCTGCGCCCTGTGCAGACATCCTATGCCTCTTGTACAAAAATACTTCCTTGTGCCCTGTGCGGACATCCTATGCCCTGAGCTGTCCCCAGAGCTGTTCGTGCCTTGGCCTGCCATGCAGCTGCCCAGTGGCCCCACACAGTTTTACAGGGAGCATCCCTCGATGCCTGTGAAAGCTGACACACACATTCACACAGAGCGCTCACTCTGAATTTGGGGCCCTCACCCATCTTGTTCTTGGTGCTTGCCTGCCTGCAAGGCAGCTGCATACGTGCACGCGTATCACAGGGAACACAAGAAGACAGCCCTCACTGTGCCCCCAACATGCACACACAGCCGCATGCATGTGCACGTGCATGCTCACATGCCAAAATGCGTGCACACGCACCGTGGTGCACGCAGGGGTCGTGGATGTGTGCTTGATCCCACACAGTGGATGTGTGCTTGATCCCACGCAGGCGTCGTGGATGTGTGCTTGATCCCGGAGGTGCCGTTCCAGCTAGACAAGCTGTGCCAGCACGTGTCCAGTGTCCTGGCGCGCAAAGGGCACTGCGTGGTGTGCATGGCGGAGGGCGCAGGCCAGGTGGGCGGCTGCTCAAATGGTGTGGCTAGGAGCCTCTTGTGCGCGCTTGTGGTGTGCATGCCCTGCAAGGCAAACGTGCAAGGGCGCATGCGCTGCAGAGCTGGTGTGGCGTGCATGCCCTGGAAGAGCTCCCAGGAGGCCCTTGATCGGCATGCGCCTACATGCTGAGGTCCATCAGG